>ASRK01000048.1_pt1 | contig 28968 bp, 29 predicted proteins | sample 693218 | NCBI WGS metagenome assembly ASRK01 (sample SAMN02169240, study PRJNA158439) | bioreactor metagenome | isolation source: day 48 sample from continuous culture bioreactor inoculated with sediment... | place: Germany: Bremen
AATATCGGCTTGAAATTGTAACAAGAAATTATTCTTACTTGCCCCGCCGTCAACTTTTAGTTTTTTGAGGTCAATTTTTGACTCTTCCACCATTAAATCAATCACATCTTTTGACTGATAGGCAATGGATTCAAGTGTTGCACGAATAATATGATTGCGATTAGCTCCGCGTGTCAGTCCAACGATAACACCACGCGCATACATATCCCAATACGGCGTTCCAAGCCCTCCAAAAGCAGGCACCATATAAACACCATTTGAATCATCTACTTTTGTTGCAAAGTATTCGCTCTCATCTGCTGAATAGATCATACGCATCTCATCTCTTAGCCATTGTATCGATGCCCCCGCATTAAACACGCTACCTTCAAGGGCGTAGGTCACTTTACCCTTATATCCCCATGCAATCGTTGTCAGCAAACCTTTTTCTGATATGATTCGCTTTGATCCTGTATTCATAAGAATAAAGGCTCCTGTGCCATAAGTATTCTTTACCATTCCTTCTAGAAAACAAGCTTGGCCAAAAAGAGCTGCTTGTTGATCACCTGCAGCACCTGCAATAGGAATCTTGGCTCCTCCGAATGTTTTTTCATGGGTACAACCATAGATTTCACTTGAGTCACACACTTTTGGGAGCATCGCTTTTGGAATATCTAAGATTTCTAATAAATGATCATCCCATTGCAGGGTTTCAATATTAAACATCATGGTCCGAGATGCATTTGAGTACTCTGTAACATGCACTTCTCCCCGTGTCAAATTCCAAATCAACCAAGTATCCATCGTTCCAAAAAGTAGTTCTCCACGTTCAGCCTGCTCTCTAGCACCTTCTACATGGTCTAGAATCCACTTTACTTTTGTTCCGCTAAAATAGGCATCCACCAACAATCCTGTTGTCTTTTTTATATAGTCTTCATGACCATTGGCAATGATTTCTTCACAAATATCTGCTGTCTGCCGAGACTGCCATACAATGGCATTATAAATGGGTTTTCCAGTATTTTTATTCCAAACGACTGTTGTTTCGCGTTGATTTGTTATTCCGATTGCAGCAATCTCATCCACGCTTGCTGAACAGGTTTCAATCACTTCTCGCATCACACCACTTTGAATTCCCCAAATCTCCATAGCATCATGTTCAACCCATCCTGCTTTAGGGTAGATTTGCTTGAATTCTTTTTGTGCGCTATTTACAATCTGACCGTCTCGATCAAATAGTATTGCCCGACAACTTGTTGTACCTTCATCCAATGCTAAAATATAATTTTTCATATAAAACCTCCGTCTTATTGTCAAATTATGGTTTGAGCTTCAAACCGTGACTCCTTTATTCATCAAGAACCTCTTCTCGTGTATAATATTTTTTATCCACAAGAACGGACTCCCAATTTTTTTGATTCACCTCGTAAACATCTAACATAACCGTATCCACATCCTGAATACCATTATGATAGGCCTCTCCATTTGTTATGCTTTTTAAATCATTTTCAAATAACTTCTGGCTAACTTCGACCGTTTTCTTGGCTAGTTCACGTACGTCCTTAAAAACCGTCATACTTTGCATGCCTTTTTCAATCCATTGAACTGAGGATAATTCCGCATCTTGTCCCGTAACAATAGGCAAGTCATCTTGTCTATATCCATTTTCCTGCAATGCTTCTATAACTCCTCTACTCACACCGTCATAAGGAGATAGTACAGCATCAATCCGATCTTCTGTATAATAATTATTTAAAAGACTGGTCATCCGACTTTTAGCAATCATTCGATCCCATCGCAAGGTATTGACTTCTTTGACATCAAACTGCTTACTCTTTACCACTAAACGCCCATCTTCTATATATGGACGAAGCACATCCATTGCTCCGTCAAAAAAATAATAGGTGTTGTTGTCATCCGCTGAACCTGCAAATAATTCCATATATTTGGGTTCTCCATCTGAAAAATCCAAGTGATCGACAATATACTGCCCTTGAATCTCACCAACTTTTTCATTATTAAAGCTTACATAAACATCAACTGCATCTGAATTCATGATTAATCGATCATAGGAAATAATTGGAACTCCCAACTCTTTTGCCCTTTTTAATACATCCGTTAAAGAATTCGAATCAATGGGTGCAATCACTAATAAATCGACACCTTCATCTAGAAAATTATCAATTTGAGAGGCCTGATTGCCAACAACATCTTCCGCAAAAGCTAGCTTTGTCTCATAGCCTATTTCTTCAAACTCAAGCACCGTATATTTTGCATCTAAAAGCCAACGTTCAGATGATTTTGTTGGCATAGAAATTCCGACTACCTTATGATCTTGCTTTCTTTGGCAACTGATAAAGGCGAATAGTCCTACCATCAAGCAAATCAATATAATGACATGTCGTTGCACTTTCATAGCTACACCACCTATATATGACTTAACTTTTCTTCCCAAATTTTTGTTTGTTCGTATTGTCCCGCGACACTTTTGATATGTATCTTAGAACTAAAGGCATTGAACTTATTGCGTGTAAATGAAGCAACTTTAATGACATCTTTATTTTTTGTATCTGTCGTTCCTTGAATTTGTTCAATCAAGGCTCCATCATTGACAACAATCTCGATTTCTTCTGCTCGAAATGCTTTTAAGACTTTTAATAGCTCTATGACTGAATATAGGCCCGTCACAGCAGGTTTACGATAATCATGATAGATAACATCCCCTTGAACAAACTGATCATTTTCATCATAAATGGCATATTTGAAAATCATGTCTTCTTCCTCATGATAGGCTGGCGTCGCTGATAAATATACTTTTTTCATCTAAATTCTCCTCGTCTTGTTTTTTTCAATTATATCAAATCGAGGTTGGGATTACTAGCTAAGTCATACTTTTCTTGCATATTTCTTTTCACTGTCATTAATTTTCCTTAAAAAAAAATCAGAATAGCTTATTTAAGCTGTTCTGATTTTTTCTGCTTGACTCTTGGTTTTATTGTGAATTTATGATTTTTTATACTGATTGAAGTAATTCTGTAAAGATAATCCCCAGCGCCATGGCACCTGCATCGGGATGTTGAAGACTTCTCTCACCTACGTAACTTGCACGTCCTCGATTTGCAACCATTGTTTTGGTTTTTTCCGCACCATCTCTTGCTGCCTTTGCTGCATTTGTAAATGCTGTACTTATTGATTCACCTTTGTGCGCACCTTCGCGAAGAGCTTCTGTAGCTGGAATTAATGCATCGAGTAATGTTTTGTCCCCAAGTTTTGCATTTCCACGTTTTTGAATGCCGGCAATACCCGCTTCAAACATGGTAGCAATATCTTCAAGAGTAATATCTTCTAAGCCTTTTGATGCTTTCGCTGCACCTCTAAATGCAGATCCCCAAATCGGTCCTGACGCACCTCCACAATACTCTGTGATAATCATTCCTGCATCTTTAAGAAAAGCGCCTACTGTCTCGGTTGATAAAGTATCCCAATCTTGTTGGAGTTGCTTGAATCCTTTGGCTACAGACATTCCAAAATCTCCATCGCCTGCTACCGAATCCAGTTCACAAAAATACACTTCATTTTTAATAATGATGTTCGCCATCTGATCAACGACTTTCATCACTTGTTTTACATTCACCTTTTCCATAATCTACCTCATTTTCATTTTTTTATTACGACAGTATCTACCTCAGCTTTTAAGTACTCTTTCAATTCATCATCTAACTTTAATAATGTAAGTGATGCTCCTGCCATATCAATAGAAGTCATATAATTTCCTACCATTGTATCGATAATTGAAACATTATACTTTTCCAATGCTTTGTTTACAGAATGATTTAATACATATAACTCTTGCAAGGGAGTTGCTCCAAAACCATTCACCATAAGCGCAACTTCTTGTCCATCTTCTAATTGCAACTCTTTTGCAAGCATTTCAATGCACTCTACAGCCAAGTCATCGGATGATCGCATTTTCTCTCTTCTTACACCAGGTTCTCCATGAATACCTACACCAAATTCTATTTCATCTTGACCTAATTCAAAGGTTGGTGTTCCTTTTGCAGGAACGGTACATGAGGTTAAAGCAAACCCAATAGATTTCACATTGGCGATAACTTTTTCTGCCACTGCTTTTACTTCACCTAATTCTAGTCCTTTTTCTGCAGCTGCACCGGCAATTTTATGTACATAAACAGTCCCTGCAACACCACGACGTCCAACAGTATACAAACTATCTTTAACCGCTATATCATCATTAACATACACTTTTTCCACTTGAATATCATCGTCTTCTTCCGCCATTTCTGCCGCCGCTTCAAAATTCATGATATCGCCCGAATAATTTTTAATAATTAAAAGCGTCCCTTTTGAGGATTCCGATTCAACAATAGCATTATAGACTTGTATTGTTGATGGAGAAGCAAACACATCCCCACAAACAGCTACATCAAGCATTCCTTTACCTACAAAACCAGCGTGAGCAGGCTCATGTCCAGAACCTCCACCACTAATTAAGGTCACTTTATTTTTATTAAATTCTTTACGCATTAAGAGTTTATTTTTTTTATTAAAGGTTAAGCTATCTGGATGTGCTTGAGCCATACCTTGACACATTTCTATGACCATATTTTCAGGTGTATTTATTATTTTTTTCATATTTCCTCCGATTGAATATTTTTTATTGACCGAGTGCATTTGCTGCATAAATCGCTGCAAAAACATCATCTGATGTCACTTCAAATGGCATGTTATGAATGGTTTCATTTGGCGCTGTTGCCAAATCAGCTACTGCTCTAACTTTTTCATCTGTCACTTCTTCAACGCCTAAGTCTTTTAGGCATGTTGGTAGTCCCACTGCTTTACAATAGTTAATGACTTCTTCGATTTCTTCTGCCGGCGCATTTTCTAACACCAAATGTACCAATGTACCAAAAGATACTTTTTCACCATGGAAGAAACCATGTGCTTCTTCAAGAGCTGTTAATCCGTTATGAATAGCATGTGCCGCAGCCAAACCTGAAGATTCAAATCCCATACCGCTTAATAAAGTGTTGGCTTCAATTATATTTTCAAGCGCAGGCGTTACCACATTATTTTCACATGCCGCAATCGCTTTTATGGAATCTTCCATCAAGGTTTCATAGCATAATTTTGCTGCAGCTACAGCTAACTTGGTGCTTTTTCCTCCCGGAATATTATCTGCAAATGAACGTTCACAAGCTCTTGCTTCAAAATATGTTGATAAAGCATCGCCCATTCCTGCGACTAAGAATCGAACCGGCGCTTTAGCAATGATCGATGTATCTACTAAAACCAAGTCCGGGTTACTTTTATAAAAACTATATTCTTGGAATTCACCCTTCTCGTTATATACAACGGAAAGCGAACTACATGGGGCATCTGTGGACGCAATTGTCGGCACCGACATAACCGGAATATTTAAGGCACTACTTACTGCTTTTGCCGTATCAATGGCCTTGCCTCCGCCTAATCCAATAACGACATCACAAGCTTTTTCCGTGCATAATCCTTTTAATCTTTCCACTTCATTTATTGTACATTCTCCAGCGAAACTTCCTGGAATTAACTCAAAATCATTATTCTTAAGTGCTTCATCTAATTGTTCTTGCACACGTCCTTGATCGTCTGCATGCGCAACTAAAAGAGCTTTTTTACCAAATGCTAAAACATATTCCCCAATATTTGACAGCGCTTGGTTATCTTGTACGTACTTTGATGGTGATACCAATACTTTCTTCATTTTCATTCTCCTTTTTTGAATTTCTTGTCGATTATCTTTACCCAAAGAACTGTTACACTGTTTCTATATATAGTGTAGCTCAAGGACATCATAAATACATCGGAGATATTAACACTTCCATATGTAAAAAGCACAATCAAATAGTATTTTTTTGACATCCCTTTCCATTTAAGTTCATATTTTTCTTATTTGAGATGAAGTTGCGGCTCAAGAAATAGATGTTTTCTTGTAAAAAAATCAGAATAGTTCAAAAGAACTATTCTGACATATTTATATTAGGCTTACATTATAGATATGATTTTTTTGTCTTAATTATTTAACGTACTTTTCCTATAATTTGCTGGTGTGACTCCATATTTTTTCTTAAAGAGTCGAATGAAGTAACTACAATCTTCATAGCCTAATTCAAGAGAAAGATTAATTATCGGTAGATCTTTGTTTTCTAAAAGTTTAATTGATTTATCTAGTTTAATCTCATTGATGAAGGCATTAAAGCCTATTCCGTTTTCCTTCTTGAATAGTTTACTAAAATAGCTCGTACTAATATTGCATAGATTGGCCATTTCTGTTAAACGTATCTTTTCTTTATAATGTTGGTCAATATAATCATATGCGGGTTGAAGTATGGTTTCATCATTTTTAAATTCTCGATTATAATACGACTGTACGTCTTGAACATCTTCATATAAGTCTTTCTTAATTAATGCCTCGTCTACAATATATCGTATACCCAACTCAATGAGGTGTGCTACGGCATTAAGTTTTTTATGGTTAATTACAGGTATCTTGGCGTAAGATGACTTTAGTTCAGGATACTCCTCTATATCTGTTTGTGAGCGTTTACTAACAATCCATTCGAGTTGCATCGATTCATCATCTTGAAGGTTTACTTGTCCCGCCATCAGTGCTCCCATATATTGATCGTTAATAATAATGGGAACCGAAAAGTCAACAAGTCCAAAATGGCATTTATAAACAAAGGCATTGCCACTTCGAACCGCTTCAAGGCCACCTCTCGAATCACATTTTTCACACAACTGATTCAATGCTTCTATTTCTCTGACTTTTGCACAAAACAAGCTACAATTACTATGATTGGTGACAGGGTTTCCTCTGTAATCAACCATAATAATTGCTAAATCTGTTGCAATTGCCAATTCATCTTGAATTTGTTGTATTTTTCGTGTATCAAATAAATTGCTCATTTGAATAATATTCATTACAGGTCACTTCACCTCATATTTTATGACACTATTTTTTCATAGACAAGGACATCCAAAATACGATCAAACTTCTCTCCGACTTCTTTAAAATGTGCACACTTAAAGAATCCATTCTTCTCAAATAAGTGTATACTTTCTGTGTTTTCATGACAAATGACAGCTAACAAGGCATGAAAATCGAGTTCTTTTGCTTGCTCAATGATATGATCCAATGCCTTTTGTCCGTAACCGTTTCCTACATGTTCAGGTGCAATATATATGGTTACTTCCGCTGTTTTATCATAAGCTTCTCTTGGTTTATAACGGTTTAGCAAACTATAGCCAACGACGCTTCCATTGACTGTTAACACATAAGACGGAAAACGTTTCAACCCTGAAAAAGCTAAGTTCTTCATTTCATCATTGGTAATAGGTTCAATGCTAAATGTTGCTGTCGAATTTTCTATATAATAATTATAGATTTGCAGAGTCGCATAAATGTTTTCTTCTCTAAATGGTTTAATACTTAATGTTGACACCAGCTTAAGCTCCTTGTTCAATTATTTTCAAGGCGATATTTTTTGCATCATTTGGAAGTGGGTCATGAACCAATGAGTGCATTCGAATATTTAATTCCTTTATATCTAGATTGGCTAATTCACTTGGGTCTAGCTTAAAGCAACGTCCTTCTTGAATTAATTTTTCAGTAATCTCTCCATCTTCAATGTGATTCGCATCAACAACAGCAAAAGGAACGCCTGCTGTTAAACATTCCGCTACCGCAGACCAACCTGGCTTAATTAGCGCCAAGGAACTTGCTGCAACATAATCTTGACTATGGGCAATTCGTCTTGGCAACTTGACTACATGGGAATTACCGTCAATCTCAACATTTCCGGTTGCATAAACATGCCCTGCTTGAAACTCAATAATAATCCGACTTAAGTTTGCAATTTGACCAATTGACAGAAAACAGCTCGGCCAAAACTTCGTCTTAAAGTCATTACTTGATCCTTGGTTAACTCGGCGTACCGCTAATCCTACTTGCTCTTTGGGACAGGTTACATCAGCCATATCATCTGCATATGCTAGCTCATAAAAAATGTCAAGCTGATTGTAAGCATCAATAAAAGGTTGAATGAGCTCTGAATCAAGCCCCATTTTTTTATATCGATGATAAAAAGTATAATTCGAAATTCCAATCGCTTTTACACCTAATTTTTTTGCAACATGAATTCCAACGATACTAATATCCGTAATCACTTGAACCACGTTCATTGACTGCAAACGTTCCACTTCTTTATCCACCGTTTGCTGAAATGTTTTCATAAAATCATCAATGGCTAACATGGTTTTCCCTTTGTCAAACTCAAAGGTATAGGGTTTGATTTCTGTTCCGACTTCTGTCGTAACCACTTGATATGTTACTCGTCCTAAGTAGTTTGATAAAAATACTTTTGAATATTCAATCTGATCTTCACCGCATGCAAGATAAATCGAATAATCGGATTCTGCCAAAATATGTTCAATGATTGCCAATGATCTTGTCAGATGACCAAATCCCATATTAGATACATAATATGCTAATGTCTTCATTCTCTTCCTCCTTGAAATAGTCGTTAAATAGTCTTTGCTTTCTACAATTATATCACACCCCTAGTCAGTCTTCTAGTAAAAAAAAGAGCATTGCCCTAGCTGTATTTTTTGCTAGGACAATACTCTTTTACATCGCCATCATGTTTTTTATAAATGGGCGTTTAATTTTGCTTCTAATGTTGCTTTTGGTACTGCTCCGACTATGGTCTCAACCACTTCGCCGTTCTTGAATATTAATAACGTCGGAATGCTCATAACACGATACTTTTGTGCTGTTTCTCCATTCGCATCAACATCCAGCTTACCAATTTTAGCTTTTCCTTCAAATTCGCTAGACATTTGCTCAACGGAAGGAGCAATCATTTTACAAGGTCCGCACCAGTCTGCATAAAAGTCTACTAATACCGGAACGTCTGATTTTAATACTTCATTTTCAAATATTGCATCTGTTAATTGTAATGCCATTATAAATTTCCTCCTTAAAAATCACGATTCATGATTTACTATTTTCTCATTTGATATTATTATATTACGTTTTTACAATATAGTCAACCCCTTTTTAATGATTGCTTTCATTTTTTACTTCTGATAGAATAGAATAAAAAATGGTTGATGGAGGTTCATTATGTATTCAACATTTCGAGGAAATCGCTTTTCCCTTTTCTTTCTTATATTTTATTTAACCGGAAGCTTTGTCGTTATGGGATTACTGTCCATTGCTTATCCCCCGATTCAAGACAATATATTATTGAGCATCGCTGCCAGTCAGCTTATCCTTGTCTTTCTGCCAACAATGCTTTATTTACTTTTTGTCAAATTACCCATTACCAAAACATTACGTTTGTACCCAACAAAAGCAATCAATCTTTTGTTTTCCTTCTTAATTGGTCTATTAAGCATTCCCTTGGTTATGTTGATTAATCTACTCAGTCAATTTATCGTAAGCCCGGTCATCAACGAAACTCTTGAAGCTTTACCTTCAGAACCTTTTGGATATTCACTTCTGGTTATTGCGGTCTTTCCTGCACTATTTGAAGAAATGGCAACGCGTGGTATTTTTCTCAGTCATTATCGCCATATGCGTGTACTCACCGCCTCTTTAATGAGTGGCTTATTTTTCGGCATTATTCATATGAATCTCAATCAATTTTTATATGCTTTTTTCTTAGGCACACTTTTTTCAATTATACTTCACATCACCGGATCGATTATTTGCCCTATGATTATGCATTTTGTGGTTAACGGTGTCAACCTTAGTTTATCCTATCTCGCTGCACATCCTATGATCAAAGAACTCTCTGACGCCAGCCAAGTCAACCTAGACAACATCGCATTAAATGAAGCGCTTCTCATGGCTCTTCCCGGTGTTATCGTCATGATTATTGTCACCTTACCCTTGCTTTTACTTGTTCTATATGCACTGATTCAAACCAATGACAAAATGGACCTCTTGAAAAATAATGCGATTTCATCTGAATTTTTTCCCCACGAAAAAATATTTCAGGACGTAGAAAAGCAGCCTATTTTTACGCTGCCTTTTGGAATTACATTATTTATCTTTTTAGGATTCTCTATTTATCTTGAAGTTTCTCGTTACCTATAAATTAATTTAAGATAATTAATTTTCTTGTTTTGTTTTAAAAAACGCGTTTCATATTCCGTCATGATATTGTCCGGCTTGTAGTCTGATCGATGTAAGTCTCTTGTCACCTCTACAAGGCGGAACTTAGATTGTTCAATCTCTTCTAACGAGAACTCAAACAAGGGGGTATTATCTGTCTTAAACTCAATACACCCACTTTCGTCTAAAAACTGCGCATATTTTTCTAAATATTTGTGATAGGTCAGTCTTCTTTTAGCCCAACGATCTTTTGGCCATGGGTCTGAAAAATTTAAATATATTTTTTGTACTTCGTCTTTGGCAAACACTTCATGAATATCAATGGCATCAAATCGTAGAAAAATCAAATTCGGAAGCATTTCCATTGCATCTATCTTTTCTGTTGCCCGAAAAAGAACCGCCGAAAATTTTTCAATACCAATAAAATTTTTATTGGGGTATTTACGCGCATTTTCAATAATAAAATCACCTTTACCCATGCCTATTTCAATTTCTATCGGATGTGTATTACCAAAAAAATCATGCCACTTTCCATTATAATCTTTAGGTTCACTAATAACACGCTCATGTTCTTCCACTGCTTGAATAGATCCTTCAACATTTCTTAATCGCATTGCTTTACTCCTTAAATCGGCCGATGTATGTCACCGGTATTTTTTCTTCTAACTGCTTTATTTTTTCAATGTCTTTCTGAGCAACAGTTATCAACAAACAGGTTGCAGGTCCGGCTGACTTATGCACATCTATGTCTTGATTTTCCACACAGATCTTGCACTCATATCGCTCTTGTAAGACATTTATTTCATGAATAATTCCTTTTGAACCTACTGGCAACATTTGTTCCACCCATGACTTTTTGACTAAATCCCTCATAAATTTCAAGGACAAAACCTCGCCCTTTTTATTTAAAATCTCGTCCTCTAAAAATTCTTGACCTACTTTTGCTTTTCCGAGAAGATAAACGTTTTTTTGAGCACTCAAATGTTTGTCAATAATTAATGACTGCGCTACTTTTCCAATAACCGTAATACCAATTCCAGTCATGGATGTCTTCATATTATCTTCTGTCGATCCTGTTATTTGCTGAATTAAAGCTCCGGACTCAATGACTGCTTGTTGAATCCCTTCAATGATTTTCATGCCTGTTGGATCCATTTCAACGGATAGAGTATCCACCACACTTATAATCTCTCCTCGAACAGCCATACACTCAACAATAGGAACAAAGGCCGCATAATATCCTGCAATATTCGGAGCTAGTTTTATCTGATCGTTCTCTTTATTTCCGATGCTTCCTGAACTATCACATGCAATCACTAAATAATCATGACCAAGTGGAATTAATTGAAGATCACCATAACGTTTAACATCCATTATTTTCGCTCCCATACCTTTGTTTTTTCGAGCACTTTATATAGGACTATTGCCAAGATAACATTTATAAGGGCTGCTATGGTCAAGGGAATAAACATTGGTACAAAGACACCTAAAAAAGGAATACCTGCAAATACTTGCATGTAAAGCGCCGCAAGAGCCAATGAAATGGGTCCGTTTAGCAAAACAGCTACGATTACGGCAAGTAGACTGTTAAGATGAAAATTAAAGTGATTGGCTAACTTGATATAAGTCCGACCGAATGCCCAGCAACTGATAAACATCATTATTGCAACCAGTATATGGACCGGAAGAGTAAGTACAAATCCACTTAAATATGCCGATAGCAAGTGACCAATAAATCCGATAATCCCTCCATAGACCGGTCCTAAAACAAGTGCACCTAAAAATGCTGCTAATGAATCAAATGCAATAGAACCTTGTATTTTTATCATGGCTCCAATAGCTGATAATGCAATGAGCATCCCCATCATAACAATCTTTTGAATCTGTACGTTTTCCTTTTTCATTTGATTTTCCTCACATTCCCATGAATTATATTTGCATTTTTTACTTTTTCTATTTGGGTTGAATAATTTGTTGAACAAGGAAACCTTGCTTCTTTTTTTCCAACTCGACTATTGTACCATTATTTATAGAAAACTTCCATGAATCGCCGGCCTTTAATTCTAATATCTGTTCCAACATCTCGCGGATTACTGCACCATGGGTAACAAAAATCCATTCATCCTGTTCCGGCATACTCATGATGAAGCTTTTAATACGTTCTTGAAAGGCTTTATAAGACTCGCCTTCAGGTATTGATGACGTTTCAAAACGATAAAGAAAATCGTCGTAGGCTAGCGGGTATTTTTCTTTGGCTTCTTCTAAGGTGAGCCCTTCAAAAATCCCAAAGTTCATTTCTCCCAAGCCTTCATCCATACTTGGCTCTTGTTTAAAAAGTTTTCCGATTTGATTGGCTAAGTTAACTGCTCTAATCGCCGGACTTGTTACAATCTTTACCCCATCCGACCTTGCTTTCATTGAAAAAAAATCCAAGATACTTTTTATTTGTTTCTCTCCTGCTTGTGTATAGGGATAATCTCTTTTTCCATAGATGATTTTTTCTTGATTAGCTATTGTTTGGGGATGTCTGACCAAAAATATTTTCATATAATCACCATGCCAACAACAATCAAAAATACGATTTGACTGATTTCCACAAGAGCACCTAGAACATCCCCTGTAATGCCGTCAAGGGTGCGATGAATTCTCCATAATATATATAGCATGACCACAAGTGTCACTATAATGCTTAAACTAATCATCGGAAAAAACACAAAATAAGCAGCCACTAATACAAGGCTTAACATTAAACTCGTTAAGGGACCCACTCGATCAACAATTGCTTTTCCAAGCCCTTCCGGTTTTGCATATCGGCTCAATCCGGCTCCGATTAAGGCCACGCTTCGACCTATTAAGGGCATACTTATTAGAATCACGGGAAATAGTTCAGCGTGCATCACTTCATATAATCCAACATACATACCCATGAAATAGAGGATAATCCCGACAACACCAAAGGCACCGATATGGCTGTCACTCATAATCTCTAGCATACGTTTTTGATCTCTGGCACTAAAAATCCCGTCAAACAAATCACCTATACCATCTACATGAATCCCACCCACTATTAGAAGATATAGAATAATAATAATAAAGGGAAATACTCCTGCAGGAATAAATCTCTGCACAAAAATAATCGGCCACAGCAAAAGACCAATAATCCCACCAATAAGGGGAAAGTAAAATATGCCTCGCGCATAGTCGTCAGAATTAAATTCAAAATGCATGGGAAAGGGTATTCGGGTTAGAAATGTAAGCATTAATATCCATGAGTGAACGTATTTTTTCATAGTTACCTCTTCTTTAATCAACTTATGTTCGTCTATGATGATTCTATGATGCTTGGCCACGAAAGTCAAGAAAAAGGCAAAAAAATTTCCTACCAAACCGAGTGTCTGGTAGGACTAAGCTAATATCTATATAATAAAAGGGGGGATAGTTATTACATTTATTATATTACCAAACAAATATGTCTAAAATATGAATAATGTATAACAAATGTATTTTTTTTATATGAAAACCTTGTAATATTCTATTTTTTCTTCCATATCATCCCTATATTCAGAATATATTTACAATAACTCCGCCACCGGCCGCCAGAACAATTAACATAATCGGATGAATTTTCACAAACTTAATAAGGACAAGCAGTGCTAGAAATACAATTAGGGTTCGTATTTCAAATATGACTTCTTTTGCAATAAGAAGTCCCGCCGAAAAAATCAACCCTGTTACAACCGGACGAATTCCCGAAAAAATTTTTTTCATTAATGGATGACGGCTGTATTTGAAAAAAAAAGCTGATATAAAAAGTATGATAAGGAGCGAAGGAAGTAAGACTCCTAAACTTGCAACAAGAGCCCCTGGTAGGCCTGCTGTTTGAAATCCGATAAATGTAGCAGCATTAATGGCAATGGATCCCGGCGTCATCTCTGCAATACCAATAATTCGCAAAAACTCCGCCTCGTTCATCCAGCCATGATTAGCTATTTCTTCCGAAATCAAAGGAATCATGGCATATCCTCCACCAAAACTAAATAAACCGATTTTGAAGAAGGCAAAAAATAAATCGAAAAAAATCATGGCTTGTCTCCCTTCTCAACAAAGTATAAGCCTCCACCAATGAGTCCACCTAAAATGATGAGTATTATTGGACTGATATCTGTAAAAACAACAACACCAACGGTGACAATAAAAATAATTGTTGTGATTAAGTCTTTCACCGCCACTTTTCCCATACGAAGGGATGCATGAAAAATCAAGAGAATAACCGCTGCATTAATTCCTGTGAAAATCCATGCCACAATTTTCATATCTGCGATTTCTCCAAAGAAAATTGCGATTAATGATATAATAACGATTGAAGGTAAGGCAACACCTAAGGTTGCTATAATAGCACCGATACGTCCTACAACCTTATATCCAACGAGCGTTGCCGTATTGATAGCAACAGCCCCTGGAATCGATTGACTAATAGCAAATAAGTCAATGATATCCTCTCTATGAATCCACTTACGTCGATCAACAATTTCTTTTTCAATAAGTGGAATCATAGCAAAACCACCCCCAAAAGTAAAAATTCCAATTTTAAAAAATGAGAAAAACAATTTTAATATCTGATTTGACATAGCCGCTCCTTCTTTTAACCATTTTGGTTATAAGTCAATACAGCTATTATATCACGTTCAATACAAAAAGCAAGACTTATTGCCATTTTGGTCAAAATAGTTTATTATATACATTATATGCTGGTTAAACAGCTATGTATAAGCTTGATTTAAGATATATCGATAGGAGCGATTAGATGCCAAGTTCACAATATTTTACATCATTATCCAAAGAATCCAAAAATCTATTTTTATTTATTCAAAAAAAAGGTCCGCTCACTAAAAAATTTATAAGCGAAACTTTAAATATAAAACTGACAACATTAAATCGATTATTGAAACCCTTGTTTGAGCTTAATTTGTTACAAGTGACTGATTATATTTCTCAAACCGGCGGTCGCCCATCCGGCCTTATTGATGTAAATCCAATGCATTACGGTTTCATCGGTTTAGACATTTCACGTCTATATATGAATATTATTTTTACAAATCTTAAGTTAGATATACTCCATCAAACGCAATTAACTGTTGATTCATCGATGACACCAAGACGTCTCATCCAGGAGCTGAATCAATTTATCCAGGATATTCAACAAACTTACAAGACCAGTCATCCCGAGTTATTGGGCATCGGCATCGGTTGCGTTGGCCCTATTGATGAAGATACCGGCTATTTACTCCATCCCGAGCGATTTCCTTCTTCACACTTTGATCATATCGATTTACGCGTGACAATCGCTAATGCAACAGGGTTCGATACATATATCGCAAGTGGTAGCCAACTCGCTCTACTTGCTGAAGTTACTTTTGGTGTGGGAAAAGACCATAATCATGTCGCCTACATTAACTTAGGTGAAGGCATACGTAATTCCACAGCTATCCATGGCAACCTCTTGTCCATGCATGATTCCCACGAAGATGCATTTTCTAAAATGCAGCTCACCCACAATAAAACAATCGATGATTACGCTAGTCTTTTTTCACTTAGAAAAACATGCTCTACAAACACAAAAAAGGCGCATACTATAATAAGTACAACGCCTTTATTAAATGATCAACTTATAAATGCTGCTGAAATGACGGCTATCGGCTTATCCAACTATATTCGTCTTTTAAGCCTAGATTGCGTCATCTTAAGTGGTCCAATGATTAAGGAATCCAATCTTTTTTATGAAACTTTATATGACAAAACATTGGAATATTTAAAATCAACGCCTCATCTTCACGTCAGCTTTAGCCGAGGTGGTTCCTTTGATCATAATTCCATTGCACTTGGAAGTGCATATCACTTAGGTCTTCAGCTTTTTTTATGATGTTGCTCGTGTTTTATTAAATTTATTACGCTCTTGTGTGCTTAAGTATTTTTTACGAAGGCGAATGGCATCCGGAGTAATCTCCACCCATTCATCGTCTTCAATAAACTCTAAAGCTTCTTCAAGGGTGAACTCTTTCGGCTTTTGAAGTTTAATTGCATCATCTGCACCAGATGATCTTGTATTTGTTAATTTTTTGTTCTTACATGGATTAACAACCATATCATCATTTCGATTATTCAATCCGATAATCATTCCTTCATAAACATCAACAGCGGCTCCAATAAACAGTTTTCCACGGTCACTTAAATTAAAGAGGGAATAGGCCATGGTTGAACCATTTTCTTGAGAAATTAACACACCATTAATCCGTGAAGGAATAAAACCAACATATTCTCTATATGAATCAAAGGAACGCACGATAATACCTTCACCACGTGTATCATTAATAAATTCACTACGATAACCTAAAAGTCCACGCGTCGGAACAACATACTCGATTTTTGTACTTCCATTTTCTGCATGCATATATTCCATTAAGCCTTTTCGCTCGTTTAATTTGGAAATAACTGAACCTACATATTGATCCGGCGCTGTAATAATCACCTTTTCATAAGGTTCTTGTTTATTGCCGTTTTCATCTACATGTAATAAGACTTCCGGCTTAGACACACTAAGCTCGTAACCTTCACGTCGCATGTTTTCAAGTAATATTGATAAGTGCAACTCACCTCGACCAGAAACTTTATAAGCATCGGTTCCCGGAATTTCTTCAACACGCAATCCAACATTTGTTTCTAACTCTTTTTCCAGACGCGCTTTAATGTGACGGGTTGTTACAAACTTTCCGCTTAAGCCTGCAAAAGGTGAATTATTGACGTAAAAATTCATGGATAAGGTTGGCTCTTCGATTTCAATCATCGGTAAGGGTTCAACATTGTTTTCTTCGCAGATTGTTTCACCAATAGAAATATCACTAATACCGGAGATTGTTACAATATCACCGGATACAACTTCCTTGGCTTCAACGCGATTCAGTCCAACATTAATAAATGCTTTTCCTATTTTAGCCTTTACAACAGAACCATCACGCTTAGCAACACTGACAAGGTCTCCAGGATGTAAAACTCCACGTTGTACACGACCAATTCCTAATCGACCAATATATTCATCATATCCTAGTGCTGATATTTGAATCTGTAAAGGTTCGTCATCTCTATTTGGATATGGCGTTACATGCTCAATAATTTTTTCGAACAAGGGCACAATATCCGTATTATCATGATGCATCTCATCACGAACAACACCATCTCTTGCCACTCCATAAAGGATTGGAAAATCTAATTGCTCATCATGGGCACCCAACTCTGCAAATAAGTCAAAAGTCATGTCGACAACATGTTCTGCTCGTTCATCTTTTTTGTCAATTTTATTAATTAATAACATCGGACACAGACCTCGTTCTAACGCTTTTTGTAAAACAAAACGTGTCTGAGGCATTGGGCCTTCACTGGAATCCACCAATAATATGGCTGTATCAACGGTTTTGATAATTCGCTCAACTTCTGATGAAAAATCCGCGTGACCCGGCGTATCCACAATATTTATTTTGTAATCTTTGTAGGAAATTGAACAATTCTTCGAATAAATAGTAATACCACGTTCTCTTTCAATATCATTACTGTCCATAACACAATCAACCACTTCCTCGTGTTCTGAAAAAACACCACTTTGGGCTAACATTGCATCAACTAATGTTGATTTTCCTGCATCAACATGGGCAATAACTGCGACATTGATTATTTTCTTTTCTCTCATAAATGCTCCTAGCTTTAATCATATCATATGATCTTCTATGCTTCATTGTAAACAACCTTTATATAATAACATTAAGGCGCTCAAATAGCAAGCATCTTTTTAGCCTTTCACCGCCCCAGCGACACCTTCAACGTAAAAGCGTTGTGAAATCAAGAAAACAATACTGATTGGAATGGATATAATGACACATCCAGCAAAAAATTGTGTATAGTAATATTCAATGAACTCTTTTTCTAACATACTCCAAAGACCAATGGCGACTGTATAGTACTGACGATCTTGCCCTAAAATAACCTTTGCAAAAATATAATCAATCCAAGGTCCCATAAAGCTTGTCAACAAGGTTGTTACAATTATTGGTTTTGACAAAGGAATCGTAATCTTACGAAAAACATCCCATTTGGTTGCACCATCTAAAAACGCTGCTTCATCAATACTCTTTGGTATGGTATCAAAAAAACCTTTAGCTATATAAAAAGTAAGGCCTGCCCCACCCGAATACACCAAAATCAAGGCAACTAGTTTCATCTGTCCGGTCTCCAAAAACCCAAGCCCTTTTAAAATATAATACACGGCAATCATGGCCATGAACCCAGGAAACATTCCCAGAATAAGTGCAATATTCATCATTGTTTTACGGAGTTTAAAGCGCAATCTTGACATGGTGTATGCAATCGATAACACATAAAATGATGACAAAAACATGGTGAAAAACGAGACAATTAAGGTATTGAAAAACCATTCGGTGAAGACGAGACTGCCAGTCCCTGCAAACAAGTTCTTATAATTATCGAGGGTGTAACTCCTTGGAAGAATATAACTTTTGTAGGTTCCCGCTTCACCTCGAAGGGACGTTAGGATGACAAAAATGATGGGTAAGACCCATATGAAAGATAATAAACTTAATAGGATATGTGCTAGCGAGTTCATGATAAACTTTTTCTTTTTCATTATTGAAATCCCTCCTCTTCTTTATAGGCACTTGTATGTTGGTAGGTAAGCAAGGACATAATTGCTAAAATAGCAAAGACAACAATACCAATAACTGCCCCAATATTATAATCCTTGTTGGTAATTGTTAATTTATATAACCACGTTACTAAGAGGTCTGTTTTTCCAGCATTATAATAATCAATGGCCTCGGGTCCTCCTCCTGTCAACAAATAAATCACATTAAAGTTATTAATGTTACCCACAAACTGCGTAATAAGCATAGGAGTCATGACAAAAACTATATAGGGCAAGGTAATTTTGAAGAAAATACGTATTGCATTAGCCCCATCTACCTTAGCCGCTTCATAAAGTTCCCTCGGAATATTTTGTAAAATTCCTGTAGTATTAAGCATTGTAAATGGAACGCCAATCCAGATATTTACAAATACAATTGTGATTTTTGCAAATGTCGGATCCGTCAAAAAAGGTATTGAAGCTGTTGCTCCAATCACTCCAGCTTCCCTTAAAATAGCGTTTACGGGACCATTGGTATTAAACACGGTACGCATGGTTAATAAAGTTACAAATTGCGGCAATGCAACAGAAAGAACAAACATAAAACGCCAAAAAGATTTATATCGTGTACCTTCGCGATTAATCAGCAACGCCAACAACACCCCAAAGATATAACAAGAAAACGTTGCCAGAATAGCCCAAATAATTGTCCAAGCAAGGATTGGCCAGAACGTTCCGGCCAACTTACCTTGGGTTGAAAACATGGCAAAGAAATTATCAAGACCCACCCATTCAAACAGATTTCCTGGCGGCTGGTGATTACGGTCATAGCTTGTAAATGCAATGAGAATCATATACACCAGTGGAATAACAGTAAAAGTCATAATCCCTGTCACAGGTAAAAACAAGAGTGTTTTATGCAGGTTTTCATTCAACAAACTTTTTACGTCTTCCTGGAATGAAGGAATATCTTTTCCTGCTTTATATAGATTTTCTGTATAATAAGCACTCTTTAATGAAGATACTAAAAGAACTAAGAAGAGTATCGTTACAAAGATCGTAATGACACCATATAGTAAAAATAGCATTGAATTATCGCCCTGCACATATTCATAGATTTGCTTTGTTTCATTAAATACTTCTTCTTGAACTCTTGTTCCAAGGCTTGTGAAATTCGCTAATGCACTTGCCCCAAATTGCACCATGTATAGAATATAGGCAATCTCCCCCACAAGGAATAATAATCCCTTGATCCATTGTTTATACCTAAGATTTCCAAGACCGAATATGAAAACAGACAATTTTGTTATCATATCGCCTGTTTGAAAGGCCTGAAGGAATCCGTCATTCTCCTTTTTTACTGTTTTCAACATTGTATCGGCTCCTTTTTAATACATTTATGATTACTCTACGATAAGTGTTTCAACAAATGCATCTAATTTTTCTTGGACATTTGATTTGTTTAAATCTCCACTACGAATTTCTGTCGCAACACCACCGACATTGGGCCAGTATCTTGAACCAAACTCTGCTGATGTTGGTTGCATCACTGAAGCTTCATTTGCCTCTTGTACAATAACCGCTGCAACTTCATTCGATTGAACTTCTTCCGATTCACCTACGGTTAAGTTTGTCGGTACTTGCTCCGTTTCAATGAAACGCTTCATTTGCATTTCTTCGCTACCAAGATATGCTGCAAAGGCTACCGCTGCTGCAGGATATTTGGATTGAGAGTTTACCCCGATGACTTTTGAACCATAAAAGCTCTTTAATTGATAGTCATTACCATCCGGATTAAATGTCGGAATAATTGCCAACCCAAGATCATCACCTAAGGCCTCTTTGTATAAATTGTAATTCCACGAACCATCAAACCATGCGCCAATTCGATTGTCAGTCGCAAGCTCTGATAATGAGACGTCATCTGCATATGCACATTTTGGATTATTAATAAGATCGATTAAGTAATTCGTTACAGCAACACCTGTCTCATTATTCCAGTTACTACCTGCCGCAAAATCCATCTGACTATCGCCGTAAACGTGTAATCCTGCTCCGTAATACCATGCACCAAGTTTCCATCCTCCTGCTGAATCAAAACAGAAGTTAAATACGTCCTCTGCTGTATCTTTCGCCATAATCCCTTCAATGGATTGAATATCTTCTTCGTTTAATAAACTCTTATCATAGTACATAAAAAATGTATTGTGCGTAAAAGGAATACCATAGATTGCCTCATCTACTCTTACGGTATCTACAACAGCTTCTGCCATCGTTGTTTTTACCATCTCTTCTGTTGATCCACCAAGACGAGCAATCGCCCCGGCATTGACAAGCTCCATTAATTGATCATTGGCAAAAAAGAATACATCGCCTGCTGCTGCTGCATCTTTTAATATCTCATCTTTGGCCTTATCTTCACCTTGGGCCTCAACGGTAAAGGTAATGTTCCATTCCGGATGCAACTCTTCAAAGGATTCACACATCGCATCAATTGTGCCTGTCTGAATTTGATTTTCCGGAACCCAAATTTTTAAGTCTACATCTTGCACTTCTTCCCTTGTATCTGTTTCTGCGTCTGTACTCTCACCCGTTTGTCCATCTTCCTGTGCACTTCCTGTTTCATCCCCACCTGCTAGGGTCTCTGTTTCATCCCCACATGCAGTAAGCGCTAAAACCATTGTCAACATTAATAATAAAGCAAGCAATTTCTTTTTCATCATTCTTATCTCCTCTTTTAATTTTTATTTATGATAAGGATACCACCCGATTGGAGTCGATCCTGTTCATACTTATATTGAAATATTATGTTGTTAGCTTCCGATTGTATTAAATAGGGTATATCCATTGCATTAATAATGACTTCAATTGATTCCCCTTTTTTGTAGTGTAAAACTCTAGGGTAGTTTTTATAATGAATAAATTGAATTTTTTGAGATCGCATATCAGGATGCTGATGACGAAGTTCAATAAGTTTTTTTACTCTTCGAATAGTTGTCGTATAGTTTCCTTCATCGATTTGATCCCATGGCATGCACCGCCGACAATCCGGATCATGCTTGCCTTCCATCGCAATCTCTGTACCATAATAAATGCACGAACTTCCATACATTGTGAAAAGCAAGGCTAATTGTTGGTAAAAAACATCAAAAGATTTCACTTTATTGATTAATCGATTCGTGTCATGCGAATCAAGTAAATTAAACATGACTTCATTGGTTTGTGTCATATACTTAATCAAGTTTTTATTTACCTCTTCTTCAAAGTCGTAACTACGCTTCTTACCATCAAACCAAAATCCGTTAATAATCTTTCCTAGAGGATAGTTCATCACACCATCAAATTCATCGCCTCGAAGCCACTCCATGCCATCGTGCCAAATCTCTCCAAGAATATAAAAATCTGTTTTTATTTTTTTAGCCATCTCACGTAATTCTTTGCAAAATCGGTGGGACAGTTCATTGGCAACATCTAAGCGAAGTGCATCAATGTCATAGGTAACAATCCAATCTTTGACGATACTCAAAAGATAGTCCCGTACTTCCCGGTTATTGGTATTGAGTTTGGGCATGTTTGCATAAAAGGCAAATGAATAGAAGGAGCCATCCCGCGTATCTTTTTTGTTCTTTGCTACAGGCCAGTCGTTAATCATAAACCAATCAAAATATTTTGACCGTTCCCCCTGTTTGAGAACATCTTGCCATGGTGCAAACTCTTTTCCTGTATGATTAAAGACCCCGTCAAGCATAATTTTTATTCCTCGTTCATGGGCTTTTTGCACAAGCCGCTTTAAGATTTCCGCATCTCCAAAGTGCGGGTCTATGATTTTATAGTCTTTTGTATCATATTTATGACTTGTTTTACTCAAAAAAACTGGTGTTAAATAAATGCCTGTAATACCTAAATCTGACAAATAGTCTAAGCGTTGAATAATACCTTCCAAATCGCCTCCATAAAATTCATCATTACGAACATTTTGATATCCGCTTTCCCACAGCTTTGTACCTACCGGATCATTTTCCACATTCCCATTTGCAAAACGTTCGGGAAATATTTGATACCAGATTGTTTGATTCACCCATGCCGGTGTTTCATTGACATCAATTGCATTCATCCAAGGATATATGAAACAGGATGAAGGAAAGTGTTCTTCCCTAATTGCATCCTTAGAATAAAACCCATCTTCAAAAAAATAGCTTGTCTCTTGCTTTGCTACTAATTTAAAATAATATTTACAACGTTTAAAGGGTGGTTTTATTTGAATACTCCACCACTGATGATATTTTAATTGCTTTACATTTAAAATCTCAATTTCTTGGCCTTCCCATTTCCAATCTCCGCCTAAAATCCCGGCTTCAAAAGGATCTCCGTGTATAAGAAATACCTTTATAATATCTTTTCCTGTTTGAATATTAATTTGCAACTCATCCGCACTTACCGGATAGCAATAGTGATTTGATGTTCGATGATATATGGCTTCAAACTTCATGAGAACTCCTTTTCATTTCCGGAAAACGGTTTCCGTTTTTGCAAAGAATAAAGCGACTACGTCGCGTTATCCAAATAATCTATAGTGCCTATTGTATAGGGCACTTCTATATATTGACCTTGCCCGCCTTCGATGAGACGTTGAATTTCATCAAAAGCCAACTGCGATTTTTTATAAAAATCTTGTTTTACTGTGTTCATTGCAATCTGTGTGTATCCCATTAAGGTAATGCCATCAAACCCGCAAACAGGATGGAACACATCTAGCTCTCTTAATGCAAATACTGCGCCAATGGCCATTAGGTCCGAGGCACACACGATGATATCTACATCACTCGCATATTGAAAAACAATCTGACGCGCCTTGAATTCATCGAAGTCTCCATATTCTATAATCATTTTAAAGCCTTGTTCTTTTTGTAAGTCTATCATGGCTTGAAGTCGTTTTTCAGAAACATATGAATTCATTTCACCAGCAATGTAGAGAATTGTATCCGTAATATCATTTTCATGAATCGTTTTTGATGCCACATCATATTGAGCTTGATAATGATCAATCGTCACTGTTGATGTTTTCTGATTATATAGGGATGAATCTACTAAGACAGTCAAAAAATCTTCTAATTCAACTAATTCTTTTAAATGAATATCATCCTTTGACATATTATAAATGATCAAACAATTAATCCGTTGTGACGCTAAATGTTCACGAATCTGGTTAGCGGTCATATCCCTAAATTGAGATGAGAAAAAAGTAACAACATCCATGTGGTGTACTTGCGCTCGATCAAACGCTCCCGTTAAATGCTTCATTCCAATCTCATCCACAAATTGTCGATTATGCTGAATATCAATAATTAATCCCACACGGTGAAATGATCGCTTTGAAAGAGAAACTGCAACGGAATTGGGAACATAATTAAGTTCTTCAACGGCTGCCTTGACTTTACGTTTTGTATCTTCGCTTACCATGGAATAATTGTTTAAAACTTTTGACACCGTTGATTTTGCCACACCAGCCTTTTTTGCTACATCATTAATCGATACCATATAACCACCTTGACGGAAACCGCTTTCTTTGTTAGTATTTTACATGAAATCATGTTTAAAGTCAAACTCTTTTATCTAAAATAATAGACAATTCATCCTTGTTATTTTTGTTCATTGTGCATTATTCTTGAATGTGCACATAATATTCTCTATGTCTTGGGCCATCAAATTCACAAAAATAGACACCTTGCCACCGACCTAATATGAGTTTTCCCTTATGGATAATCACTGTTTCACTGGCACCGATGCAACTGGATTTTAAATGTGCAGATGAATTACCTTCCATATGTCGAAACTCCGACCGGTCCGGAAACGCTTTGTCTAATCCAAGCAATACATCTTTGACTACATCCGGATCTGCATTCTCATTAATGGTAATACCGGCTGTTGTATGCGGACAATAAATGGTACAAGTCCCTTCAGATACATTAGCTTCGGCAACAGTCGTTTGAATTTGATTCGTAATGTCATAAAATTGTTCACGTTCCGTTTTAATACTAAATTGTTTGGTCATACTCTCATTCCTTTCCGTTTTATTTCAAGTATATCACGGAAATTTTATGTAAGCAAACACGTTATATCCACACCCAAAATGGTCGAAACTTTTTTATCTTGATCAAAGATAGGAACACTAATGGTTACACACGGCCGTTTCGAAATCGCAGAAATATACACATCAGAAACATGAGCTTTTCCTTTTTTGCTTTCTTGAAACCACGCTCTTGCATTGGCATTTTCAATACCATTTGGAGGATTCGAATAAATAAAACTTCCATCTATACGGTTGCTCCAAATGGCTTCAATTTCTTCCATCTCTTGAACTAATCTATCCAATATTTTTTGATGTTCCATCGGGTGATCCATTCTTATCGCATCATACTCAATAATAGACTCAAGTTTTTTAATGATTGCATTTGTTTGGTTTTCGATTTTTTTCAAATAGTAGTCCATCAGATTGTCTGAAACTTTCTGTGTCATGATGTCCATTGTTTCTGAAGCATCTGATATATCTTTTTTTGATTGTTCGACCTCTTTGGAAAAAGCATATTGTTTTTGAATAATCAGTTCCATCTCGCCGACTTCATCATGTAAACGCTCTGACGAAGTACGAATGGAGTGTATGGTATCTGTTAATTGATTAATACTGCTGACATTCCGCGTTAGTGTGTCTTCCATGACTTGCATATCATGACTTTGTTCTTCTATAGTTTGTGTTAAAGTTTTTAAGTCTTCTTCTAACTGTTCTGAATTATTCACCGTTTGTTGAATTGTCGTTGAAGTCTTTCCTGAAGCATCAACCACATATCCTATACTGTCATTGATTTCTTTCATGATGTTTTTTATATCTGCTGTCGATTCCGAACTTTTTCTCGCTAAATTTTGTATCTCGGTGGCAACAACTGCAAATCCTTTACCTGCATCACCGGCTCTTGCTGATTCTATTGACGCATTGAGTGCCAATAACTCCGTCTGTTTGTAGAAATCTTGAACAGTGTCAAAGATTGATTCAATTTTTCCTGCTGATTTTGAAAGAGATGATATTGAGTTTACTGAAATTCTATTTGATTCTTCAATTCCGGCAATTAATTGAATCGTATCATTTAATGACTTTAATTGCTTTCCAATGACGTCTTGAGATTGGTACATTGAACCCATTAATCGCTTATTAGACTGAATAAGTTCTTCTGTTTCACTTAATAATTGCTTTGAAAATCCAACGGCGTACTCCACTTGCTCAATATTATTATCATTTGCATCAATAAGTCTGTAGGAACTCGTATAGGTCTGATCCACCAAGTGCATTTGTTCCGAAAAAACTTGGCTCATCTTTTCAACCGATTTTTGAATTTGGTTTGCTACAACCTGAATCTCAAATTCAAGTGCTACTATTTGGTTTTTCATTGAAACAATATTCGCAAAAACACTTGATTTTTGCTTGTCAATCCCCCCGATTTGACCTGCTTCAATTAAATTCCCTTGTACAACATCTTCTGTAAACTTTTCCAATAATTGCATCTGTTTTTTTCGCATTGCCCACCTCCGAAATCGCAAAAAAGCGCCCATATATTATGAGCGCCTTTGCTTAATGATAAAAGTTTAACCGAAAAAAGTGTTTTTGTCAAATTCCACCTTATTTTTCTAAGTATCCGCCTTTAAATCCCCATTGCATCTTATCTTCAAACGTAATGTATATATGTTGTTCAGATATTTGAAGCAATGATTTAATTGCCTTATTAAGTTCCATGGTCATTGCTTCTTTGACTGAAGATTCAGAGGGGCCAAAAGCACGAATTTCCATATATAATCCGGAGATTAACACCTCACCCCCCATATAAAGATCACAAGCATCATGCACACTAACCATAACTGCCCCTGCAGGTTTTCCCATCGCTTGAGCAACAATATCTGTTGCCACAGCTTGTAATTTTTGTTTTTCGGCATAATCCAGTTTTTTGCTTAATTGCATATCAATAAAGGGCATAGTCTCCTCCTTCTAATTCTTTTTGCTCTGTCAATGGTATCTCTTTATATAATAACAAATTATTGTCTGCAATAACAGTCGTATCAACCAGCAAATCGATAATATGTTGTTTTTTTGGCGTAAAGACAATCAAAATATACATTATCGAAAATATTTTTTGCAAATATCGACCAAACAGCTCACGTACGACCACCGTCGTCCACGACAGATGTTCTTCACTAAAACTCACAACGCGAAGTCCAAAGGCCATTTTTCCTAATGTTTGACCTTGATTTAACTTGGTCATTAAAACAAAATAAAGCAAATATATTCCTAAACTAAGGCCATTTTTTATTCCCCCATCCGCAAGAAAAAACAATAACATACGTTGAAGGCTAGCAATAATAATTATGTCTAGACCGTAGGCAAAAAAACGCATCCAAAAACCGGCATAAATTAGCGGTGGATATTGATGATATTTTTCCATCCTAATACCCCCTATACATATACATAAATCCGGATTGTTCTTTCCACGTTGCGGGTAGCTCAATATTACCCAAGTTAATCTCTTGTCCAAAATTCATGAGCTTTGAAGTTTTCATGAATAATTGGCCAAACATGTCTAAATCAGCTTGGTCATAAGTAATAATCTGAGCATTTTCCAAACCATAGGCAGTCTCAAAGTCTTCTAAGGCATCTTCATAATAACCAATTTGATCAACAAGGCCATTTTTTTGTGCTTGAGCCCCATCATAAATCCTGCCATCTGCAAGTTCATAGACATCCTCGCGCTCCATGTCCCTTCCTTCGGATACAACATCAACAAAACGTTCATACATACTGTCCACTAAACCTTGTAGAATTTCATAATCTTTTTCTGTAAGCTCCCGAGTTGACGATCCAACATCTTTCATTTCACCACTTTTAATGGTCATGTCTTCAACGCCTAACTTATCCATCAATCCTGCAAAATTCATCCCTGACATAATGACACCGATTGAACCTGTAATCGTCTCATTCGTTGCATAGATTTGGTCTGCATATGCCGCAATATAATAACCGCCACTTGCCGCCATACTTTCCATAACTACATAAATCGGAATATCTCGGGCCTCCTTGACTTCACGAATCTTATCACTTAATTCAGCACTTTCATAAACGCCACCACCCGGACTATCAATTCGTAAAATAATTCCTTTAATCGTATCATCATTTTTCACTGTATCAAGGGACTCTAAAATACGTTGATGATTGTATTGTGGAACACTAAAATAGCTTTCTTCCATATTCATAATCATTCCACGTACGTTAAAAACAGCAATACGTTCATCAAAACTTCCTTCACGTACAACCGTTTCGCTTATCGCATCACTCATGAATTCTTCCCAAAAAGATGTTGTATCAACATCTTGCGTCAGTATTTTTCCTACAAAAGATACAACTAATGATGAGAAAAATACTACAAGGGATAATCCTACCGCAATCCATCTCTTACTATTCATAATACACTCCTTTTACTTGGTCTCTATATTTGACTTTATATGCCACAGGGAGTATCATACCGTTTTGTCAAGATAATGTCAATATTTCGCTTGACAGATGCAAACAATTTATATATCATTTAATTAACACTGTTAATATTATTAACACCATTAATTACACGGAGGTTTTATGAAGACAATCGTTATTTATCGATCAAAAACAGGTTTCACTGAAAAATACGCACAACTTATTTCAAAAGCACTTTCATGCCAATGCCTAGAATATAAGGCAGCTAAAAACATTGATTTAACTAGCTACGACTATGTAATCTATGGTGGAAGTTTATATGCTTCCGGTATCTTAGGGTTAAAAAAAATGCTTAGTCAAATGAATTTTAATCTAAACAAAGAACTTTTTATTTTTGCCGTTGGTACAACTCCACCTTCTGACGGCCTCGTTGCCACCCTAACGGAACATAACCTATCTCCTGAATTGCAAAAACATGCTAAACTGTTTTATATGCGTGGTGGTTTTAATTACAACAAGCTGAATTTTTTTGATAAGTTTCTCATGAATATCATGAAAAAAACGATTCAAAAGAAACCCGAAGCCGAGCGCACTGCTGATGAACGAGGTATGTTGGCT
>ASRK01000052.1_pt1 | contig 28069 bp, 25 predicted proteins | sample 693218 | NCBI WGS metagenome assembly ASRK01 (sample SAMN02169240, study PRJNA158439) | bioreactor metagenome | isolation source: day 48 sample from continuous culture bioreactor inoculated with sediment... | place: Germany: Bremen
CTTGTCCTGCCACAGAACTTTCTTTTTTAACTTTTTTCTTAGCGACCGCCTCAATCAAGGCTGCATCAATTTGAAATTCTCCATCAATGTTGAGCTCTGGCCGTTTTGTCCTAGCCATTTTTACCGCTTCCACAACTTTATCTACGATTTCATGTTGACTACTTCCATCTGTTGAAAAAGAGACTAAGGCAGCCTTTGGCTCGTCTTTAAGAACGGCTTTATATGTATCGGATGTTACACAGGCAATATCTGCCAATTCTTCGGATGAAGGATTTTGGCAAACTGCACAGTCGGATATCCCAATAAATTTAGGTCCTTGTCCCATAAAATCCGGTACTTCGACAATGCCCATACTCGATATGGTCTGTACATTCTCTTGTAGTCCAATAAACATTTGCGCCGATAAAATAACATCTCCTGTTGTATATGTTATTCCTGCCGCCAAACAATCAGCTTGGTCTAAACGCACTTGAACCGCCGCAAAATTCAGAGGATTTTTTATTTTCCTGGTAATTGCTTTGACGGATAACAGTGTATTTATTTTACTATATGCTTCAACTGTTTCACTAATAATCGTTTCATCTTGATAATCAATGAATCTAAAACCGCTTGTATTCACATCAATACCTTTAGCGAATTCTTCAATTTCAGCTTGCTTTCCAACTAAAATGGGAAATGCAATACCCATGTCAACTATTTTTCTCGATGCCATTAATACTTTTTCGTTAAAGCTCTCCGGAAAAATAATTGATTTCGGATTTTTTCTTGCTTCCATTTGCAATTTTTTTATAAAACTTGAACTCATCGTCGTGTTCCTTTCGTTACTGTTACCGATACGTGTAACCACTTTTTGTTTTGTATTTAGGCGGGATAACGGGTATTTGAATAAATGAATCATAATCTCCACCGGTGTGAATAATATGCTTGCCTTTATTATCCGTTTCCCATGATAATGGTTCAAACCAACCTTCACGAATATAACGCCCTGCAATTTGAACTCTTAATTTTTGACCCTTATGATAGATTTTGCTATAAGGTACAATTGCTATATCCACCGGTACAATTTGGCCTTTACTTAGTTTTTCTTCTTTAAGGTGCGCTTGAACAGGTTCAAATTTTGTTGATAGTTTTGGATCTAACGCACGATGTGATACCCTCATTTTTCCCCATGCGCCTGGGTGGGGCTCACCAAGAATGTATGTTGGAAGCCAATTGCCTTCTTCATCTGTTTTTTGAATATTTACAAAAATATCCATTTCGTCGTGTTCTTCGGCTTCAACCCAAAGCCTTAAAAACATATATCCTGTAATTTCAGTATCTTCTTTAAATTCAAAATCAAAGTTTAGCTCTTGTGTATCACTTTCATAGGACACTTTGCTTACATCTTGAACGGGTTCTTCATGCAACGAACAATCACTCGCATTTAGATAAAGGCGCTGATACTCTGTTCTTCTAAGTGGAAATGCCTTTTCTCCACGATTTGTTTGGTAATCACAATCAAATGCATCCATAACTTCAATTCTATATCTTGGCGTCATTTCCCATCCATTATGAATATTTTTAAGATAACGATCGAAGTATCGCTTTAAATCTTCGATGTTATCCGGGTTATATAAATCCGGCCATTCTTGCTCTCGATGGGCTCTTAACCATTTCTTTGTTGACTTAATTTTTCTAAAGGAGTTAAATGCACCATGTAAATGGAAATGACTCCATGAAGCACATGCATAAACCGGTATTTTGATTTTCTTGAAATCTGGAATTTTATCTTCCCAGTAGGCATTCATTAATGGATATTTTTTAGCCATTGCAACTTGATCATCGACTAGATTGGGTCCGGTTAATGATGCAACTATAAATTCATTGAAGCTAAGGGCCGGAATTCCGCCTTCATAAATGGATTCTCTATATATATCCGTTGTCGCTTCCCACGGCGCAATACACTTAAGACTTGGCGGAACTTGAGCTGCTATTCTAAGCTGGGTCATAGCAACGCATGAATTTCCACTCATACCAACATTTCCATTACACCAATGCTGTTGGGCAATCCATTCAATAAAATCATAGCCATCACGAGCATCTTGTGTTCCGAATAAATTAATATCACCTTCTGAATGCCCAACGCCTCTTGGATCAACATTGGCTACCGCATAGCCATGATGGCACCAATATCCGGGATCTGGTGATTCGAATTTTGACATGGTTGAAATAGTTCCTGGCGGAACTCCCATAACTTGCCATTCACTCATACCGTCTCCCGGTCTCTTACCATAATAACTCCATGAAATAATAACCGGAATATTTGTTTCTCCTTCCATACGATAAATATCTGTATAAATCACTGTGCCATCCCTCATTGTTACAGGCACATCTTGTTCACAAATAATCCCATCTTCTTGTTTATATGTTCTTTGATTAAATTTTGCACAAAATCCATGTGCCGTAGCACCAATACCTTCTAGTTTAGATAAATCCAAACCATCTTCAGGATCTACTGGTACTCTTGCTTGTCGATAAAATGTTTCAACTTCAACATTATTGAAGCTTTCTTTTTTTGAAAATAATTCAACTTTTTTATCTTCCATATTTTCCTCCAAAATGGATATTTTTAATTATGGTTATTCGTCTAGCCTTCAACGAGTTCTTCAATAAAGTCTGCAGCCTCTTGAAATGTTTTTTTACGTCTGAATTCCATATATGGAATTTCAACATCGTATTCGTCTTCCAAAACGGTAGTAATTAAAACAATGTTAGCTGACTTAGCTTGAAGGTCATCTTCAAAATGTGTATCTCCTGACAATGTGCTTTCATCAACGCCAAATACTTCTGCTGCTCTTTTTATAATTAAATCTAAAATTTCCTCGTTCATTGTATAATCTCCTTTTCATTCTTTGCCACTGTAAGTATGACTCCCAGCGCTATTGATAAAAATGCTGCAAATAAAATTCTATAGTTTTCTGATAGTAAAAATGTTATTGTGTGGGCCGGAATCCAAAAATAAGGAATTGTTTTTCCAACAACAAATCGAATAAATTCCCCCCAATTAATCTTTTCAATTGCTTGCATCAACGTTAGTTTTTCTTTATCCACTTTAGCATCAATTAACGTATCCGATATTCTGTGTAAGGCCATGAAAATTGGTCCAAAGCTAAGATTAACAACTAAACTCGTGTAAAAACCGAAAGTCACTTTTCCTAAAAAGCCATTCGTACTTGGAATCAATTTTCGATCAATTAATCCTTGAATTCCTAGTGGGTAAAGTTTAAACATAAAAGTAATCAGTATACCTATTAGTCCCCATATTATTGCTTTGGTCAGGAAGCCTTTTGTCTTACTCCACTCCTTCGTTGAAATTCTTTGAGCAATTAGTTCACCCATAGATGCTAATACCATGAATTTTAAAAATCCAGTTAAAAATGGATGCATTGAATTCATAGCTTCATATACAGGATTTGTGAACGGTGATAAGAGTAGTACACCTATGAATATGAATGCAATGCCCCAATATATATCTCCAACTAAAATATTATTTTTCATGATTCAAATCACTTTTTATATTTAAAATTTCTCTAGCTTCTTTAGGAGTCGCAATTTGTTTCCCCATTGCTTCAACAATGCATTTTGTTCTTTCAATAAATTCCACATTTGATTTTGCCAAAATGCCACGTGACATAAAGATATTATCTTCCATCCCTACGCGTAAATGTCCACCCATAGCCAGTGCAGCATACATAATCGGTAGATGACCTTTTCCTATACCAAGAGCTCCCCAGGTTGAACCTTCCGGAATTAAACTTTTCAAAAAGACTAAGTTTTCCACTGTCGCTGCCATCCCACCCGGTACACCGAGTACAAATTGAAAGTGTAAGGGTGCTTTTAAAACACCTTTTTTTAAATAGTAAAGTGCATTATAGACCATGCCGGCATCAAATATTTCAATCTCCGGTTTCACTCCAACTTCTTGCATTCTCATTCCTAGTTTTTCTAAGAATTTTGGACTGTTTTCAAACACCGTTGAATTGGCCCAGTTCATGCTTCCGCAATCATATGAAGCAATGTCCGGTTTTAACTGGGTAAATGGTTTCATGCGTATTTCATCATCAATACCAAGACCTCCGGATGTCGTCGTATTTAGTACAATATCACAATCAGTTGCTCGTATAGCCTCAAGTGTTGCTTTAAATTTATTGAACTCCATAGACGCTCGATTTTCATCATCTCTCACATGAATATGCGCGATTGATGCCCCTGCTTTCCAACAATCATAGACATCTTTTGCGATTTCTTCCGGCTGTATAGGAATATAGGGGGTGTCTTTTTTTGTTGGCCAAGCGCCTGTTGGCGCCACGGTTAATATAACTTTGTTTGACAAATCTTGCATAATAAATCCTTTCTTAATGACCTCTAAATAATTAATATCTTTCAACGATAATAGCGGTACCCATACCCCCACCTATACACATTGTCGCTAACCCGTATTTAGATTCTTGTTTTTGCATCTCATATAGAAGTGTTGTAAGAATCCTTGCCCCGGATGCACCGATTGGATGTCCAAGAGCAATTGCTCCACCATTAACATTTGTTTTGTCAGTGTCTAAATTCAAATCTTTAATAACAGCTAATGACTGAGCTGCAAAAGCTTCATTTGCTTCGATTAAATCTATATCATCTATCGATAACTCTGTTTTTTCTAATGCTTTTTTTGTTGCAGCTACCGGACCATATCCCATAATATTCGGATCAAGGCCTTCTGATGCATAACTGACAATTTTGGCAAGTGGTTTCAGATTCAATGCATCTGCTTTTTCCTTAGACATAATAACGAGCATAGCTGCACCATCATTAATACCCGATGCATTCCCCGCCGTTACACTCCCATTTTTATCAAACGCTGGACGGAGTTTTCCCAGTACTTCTGCAGTTGTATTCTTTCTTGGATACTCATCTTCATCAAAAATCAAATCGTCACCTTTTCTTTGTGATATAGAAACAGGAACGATTTCATCCTTGAACTTACCTTGCATGATTGCTAAATCTGCTCTTTTTTGACTTTCTTCAGCAAATGCATCTTGCATTTCTCTCGTGATTCCCCATTTTTTTGCTATGTTTTCAGCAGTGATTCCCATATGATAATCACCGAGTGCATCTGTTAATCCATCTTTTATTATTGTATCCACTAATGAGCCATGACCTAATTTATACCCATATCTGGCTTGTTCAAGGACAAAGGCAGCATTACTCATACTTTCTGTTCCACCGGCTAAAATAATGTCTGCATCTCCGGATTTAATGATTTGAGCTGCAAGGGAAACACTTCTAAGACTTGACCCACAAACTTTATTGATGGTCATGGCACTCGTTTTTTTATCTAGACCTGCTTTTAATGTAATTTGTCTTGCCACGTTCTGACCTTGACCTGCGGATAATACGTTACCGATAATGACCTCATCAAAACTGTCATTAGAAAGGCCGGCTCTTTTTATAGCCTCTTTTGCAGCAACAACACCTAGGTCCACTGCTGATAACGAAGAAAGACTTCCGCCAAAACTACCTGTTGCTGTTCTGACAGCACTTACTATAACGACTTCTCTCATAATATTCTCCTTAGTTTGAGACGAATGCTTACATGCTTCCGTAATTGTAGACACGTTCGGGGGCATCAAGCAAATCCGCTTCATCAATCTCTGCTACACAACGTACCATCGAGCCATCTCCCATATGCCAACGAAGTGGAAAAGCCATAAACTTAAATTTCTTGCCTACAACCTTGTCAAGATCTCCACCTAAGTTTTCAATACCTACAATTCCATTTCCCAGCATGTATTTATGACATGGCTCCCATGTTCCTTCAAGACCGTGGTCTTCTAAAAATCCAAATTTTTCCATATACTTTTCTTTTCCGAACGCTTCAATATAAGCCGCTTTATTAAATTCTGCATAGGCTTCCATACCAAACTCTTCGATATATTCATCCGTAATCGGTACCCCTTTATTCCCATTAAGGTTCATACCAAGAGGACCACCATTTTTTCCCATTGTTGTATGCAAGGGATGATCAAGCGCTTGCATATCCATGGCGACACATTTTGGTTTGTATTTTGCAAACCACTTACCAGCTTCAATTCCTGTTCCACATGAGTAATGATAGTATTCTTTGGAGTCATCAAATTTTAAATGCATCCCTGTTCGTAGACATACAACCATGCCCTCTAGTTCTTCCGGTTTTATATTTGCTCGCTTACACGCATCATCAAGATGTTCAGGCGTAATCAAGCCCCATCGCTCGACTTGAATGTCAAGGCATACTGCATCTCCATAATAAGCATCTGCCGGCATTTCATGGGTATATCTTGCTCTCTTACCATCAAATTCATACTCCATAACATGTCTTGGTGCATCTGCATGTGTTCCACAATGCATAACAACATCAATTTTTTGTGTCAAAACGCCGCTTTTTGAAAGGTTGTGCATGGTGTCGATTTTTGGCTTTGAAAAATATGGCCAAAGTGGAATATCTGCGCTAAAAGGGTGTGTTAAATCTACGATTATTTTCTTTCCCATTGTATTACCTCCAAGTAATTTTTATATTTGACTAGTTGTCTTTCTTATATAACATATGTATTAAGTGTTTGGTTAAATCGTCTCTAGATTTTCGAATGTCTTCTTGTGACCATTGCATAAACCCTTCACCGGATTTAAAGCCAATATTGCCTTTCTCTACTTTTTCTTTAAGCAAGGATGATGGTTCAGGTGAATTTTCTAAAAATTTCAATATGTAACTATGAATATCTAGCGTTAAATCCGTTCCAATCATATCTGCATTTTCCATCGGGGCAAGTACAGGTAAACGTAATCCAAAGCTCATCTTGATGGCTTCATCCACCGTTTTTGCATCTGCAATACCATGTTCAACAATGGAAATTGCTTCTCTCCATAATGCATGTTGCAGACGATTAGCAACAAATCCCGGCACATCTTTTGCAACTTTTATAGGGTGTTTGCCTACTGTCTTTAATAACTGCATTACCTCTTCAATGACTGCATCGCTTGTCTCTTCTGCCTTAACGACTTCAACCAGTGGAATTAAATAAGGTGGATTCCAAAAATGTGTGCCGACTACTCGATTTTTTAATTGTGTTTTCGACGCAATTTCTGTAATACTCATCACCGATGTATTGGTTGCAAAAATAGTATCTCCCCTACTATACGCTTCAAGTTCTGCTAACAGATTTTGCTTCAGTTCCATGTTTTCCGGAACACACTCGATAAGTAGGTCTGCATGACACACACTGCTTTTTATATCTGTTTCCACTCGAATGTTTTTCTGAATTTTCTCTACATCTTCTAGCGAATATATATCATTTTCAACAAATACATTCAAATTATTTTTTATTCGTCCTCGAATCGCTTCTTCTGAGGTGAATTTATCATAGATGATAATCTTATAATCATCGGAGACTGCAAAAATTTGTGCAATTCCACATCCCATAAGACCTCCACCAACAATTGTAATATTCTTAATTCTTGTACTCATGATCTTTCCTCCATCTTAAGATCTTATCCATGCCTTAGTTGGCCCAGTAGCCACCTTCTGTTGCTAAGTTAGCTCCTGTCATAAAATCACTGGCACTTGATGCAAGAAAAATAGATGGTCCAATAAAATCTTCAGGTTCTCCTAATCGGCCTACCGGAAGACGTTTAAGAAAATTTTTGTAGATTGCACTATCAGGGTCAAACATCCATTCCGTTAAATCGGAACGGAAAACTGTTGGATTAATGGTATTCACGTTAATACCATATTTTGCTGTCCATTCACATGCAAGAGACTGAGCCATGAGGTCGATACCCGCCTTTGCTGTGCAGTATCCTGTGTAATTGGCCATTCCCATCTTTGAACGCGCGGAGGATACGAGAATCACTTTTCCTCCTTTATCTTGTTCAATCATTTGTTGACCAACATATTTACAGAATAACCACGTTCCTTGAACATCTGAGTCCATGATTTTCTTCCATTCTGTTAATTCTTGTTCAACAATTGGTTGCGGATTATTATAACCGGCTGCAGTGTATAGGACATTGATTTCACCAAATGCTGCAATACACGCGTCAACGATTTTAACAACATCGGACTCAACCGCAGGATCACCTGCCTCGGATGCACATTCAATACCTTGTGCTCTAAGTTCTTCACATAAAGCTTGGTTCTTTTCTGCTTTTCGGCCGGTAACGAAAACTTTCATTCCTGCCATTCCATATCCGATGGCAATCGCTTTACCAAGGGCTCCTGTTGCACCTGTAATTAAGGCCACTTTACCTTTTACATCAAATAGGTTATCCATTAACTCTTTATTCATGTCTACCTCCTTTAATAATTCACAATAACCAACATACTTGCCGGCATGTTTGTTTCATTTATTAGTGATCGACCTTCATTGGGTCCAATAAATATGGAGTCATTCTTTTTCAAAACAATTTTCTCTGCTTTGTCTTTTGTATAAATTGTAACTTCACCTTCTAGAACAAAATATGTTTTTTCTGTTGGTGAATCTTCATAGGCATAATCTGCTCCACCACCAGGTAGAAAATGGCTCAATCCCATCCAAAATTTTTCCGCTCCTGTTTCTTCTTTTCCGATTATTCGACTCGCCGTCATTTTAAAGTGTCCCGGTGCATCATAGCTTTTACATTCTTGTACAGTTCTTTTAATCATATTTCCTCCTTATTGATCTTCATAATTTTTACATCCTCTGAAATGATTAAATCAGCTTCTGTTGCATTGATAACGTCTTCCACAGTTAATCCCGGTGCAATTTCTTTTAGAACTAACCCTTTATTTTCAATACGTTCAATAACTGCCATTTCAGTAACAATCATATCGACTTCATTTATTGCTGTTAGCGGTAATTTACACTTGCGTGAGATTTTCGACGTTCCTTTTTTACTCATATGCTCCATGGCTACGATGACTTTTTTTGCACCACAGACTAGATCCATCGCTCCGCCCATCCCAGTCACTTTTTTACCGGGTACCATCCAGCTTGCTAGATTACCTTCTTGATCAACTTCCAACGCTCCAAGTACTGTAATATCCAGATGACCACCTCGAATGATTGCAAAGGATGTAGCACTGTTAAAAAAAGCCGCACCCTTTACATAGGTGATATTGTTACCGCCTGCATCTGTGTAATCATTACATGCACACTCGCCTTCAACAATCGGTCCTGTACCTAATACTCCATTTTCTCCATGTAGCATGATGTGAATATCCTTGGGTATATAATTGGCTACCATGACTGGCATGCCAATACCAAGATTCACATAGTCACCATCTCTAAATTCCATCGCTATACGCCGCGTTATTCTTTCCCTTGGATTCATTTAGGCACCTACTTTCACAACTGCATCAACAAAAATACTTGGTATACATACTTCTTCCGGATCAATGTCACCCGGTTCAACAAGTTCATCAACTTGTGCAATGACAAAATCAGCCGCTGTAGCCATAACTTCATTAAAGTTTTTAGCAGTTCCTTTTAACACTAGATTCCCTAGTGTATCCCCTTTTTGTGCTTTAATTAGTGCGACATTTCCTCTAATAGGTCTTTCCAATAAAAATTTTTTTCCGTCGATTTCAAAGGTTTTTTTTCCTTCTTCAACCATTGTCCCTACACCGGTTGGCGTCAAAACTCCACCAAGTCCTGCGCCTGCTGCCCGAATTCGTTCAGCAAACGTACCTTGTGGCACTAATTCCACTTCCGCTTCTTTTGTCATATACAGTCTGCCTGTTTCAGAATTTGCACCAATATAAGAAGCCACCACTTTTTTGACTCGACCTGATTTCATTAATTCATACGTTGGACAATCCGATGTTCCTGTGTCAGAAGAAACGACAGTAAGGTTTGTTGCTGTTGTCTTATTCAATTGTTCAACTAAATAGTAAGGATACCCACATAAGAGAAAACCACCCATTAAAATAGTATCATGATCCTTAACGACATTAATCGCATCTTCTATCGTATAGACTTTATTCATTACAATCCCTCTCAGCTAATCGACTATTGTTTGGCTTATAATTTCTATATTTATACATAGCTTCTGATATTTTATCTTTTTGGGTATAGAATTTTTCCATGGTTTCTTTGATTTCAAAAAAGTGATCTTTGGCTCCTGATCCATCTAGCATTGATTTCCCTTGATCTGTTACGACAAATGTCCATTTCCCATTTTCATCTTTTTCTATGTCACCTCCACAGTGACAAATCGGGCATTCGATAATATAGCTGTCTCCATTCCAATGAGGTTCTCCTAATGACAACACATTCGAATGACATATCGGACACCACCCTAAGCCTTTATCACCTAAATATTCAACTGTATCATAATTTTGAATGGCTTTGACAATATTTTCACCAAGTTGAGCAGCACGTTGAATTGCCTCTTCATCTAATACAACTTGTCCCGGTCTTGGCGCTCTGTTAACCATGACTTGATCAACCACCTTAATGTCTTGTGTTAACATTGTGATATTAATGCTTTCGAGTGTAAGCGACATCCAGCTACGCGTTGAACCACCATTTGCAATAATACCTCCGACACGATGTTTGAAATACGCTTGATTTCCAACTTGCTTATGAAAATTGGGCTCATATGCCAGATGGCGGTCTGTAAATATTCTATAGATACCTGCCGGCATAAATGAATATGCAGGAACGCAAACGATGATTCCATCCGCATTTAGCCAATCCTTCATGATGAGTTCCATATCATCTTTATTCTTATTAATACATTCCGGTGCCTCATTAAATTGTGTGAATTTAACTGTACAGGCTTCACAACCGGTACACGGTTTGATTTGATAATCATGGAGATTTATCATTTTCACTTCTGCGCCTAATTCTTCTGCCCGCATTAACGCTTCTTTTACAAGTATTTCACCATTGCCGTTTTTACGTCCGGCTGTAACCGCCAATATTTTCATTAAGTTTCGCTCCTTTTCTCATAACGCTATATTTTTAGTTTAACACCCATTGTTTTTAAAAAGAAATACTCCTTATCTATGACTCTCATTCCAATATCGAATTACTCTTGAATTACTCCTATCACATAAAAAAAAGACAACCCCAAAATAAAATGAGATTGCCCTTTTTTATTCTTCTATACGTTTATAGGTTTTCAAAAGCTTTTAAAGATGGTTCTTTCATTTTTTCACTTTCCATGTTATTATCGGTAATAAAATAAATAATTGTCAATGCGATTATATTAATAACTAGTAATATACTATATGCACCTTCATAGTTCCCCGTAACCGTTAGAGCAATACCTACAACTGCAAATGCTAGTATTCTAATAACAGAAATAAGTGGGGTAATGATTCTATTTACAGATGCATACTCAAATCGTCCAAAAACCTGAACAACCATTGAAGGTTGCAAGTTACCAATTCCACCAACACCAAATCCAACCATAACAATAGCAAATATTAACATCGGCAAATTACTAGCACTAATTATCAATAAAACCAAAGCAACAATATACCAACTCGCTAATATAATAGAAGCTTTCTTCGTTGATAACTTTTGATCTAACCACCCCCACACAAAACTTCCAAGAATGCCAACCGTTGCACACAATGACAACATGAATAATGCTGTTGTTTGATCATAACCTAAACTCATAACTCTTGGTACCAATTGACTAATAATACCAACTGTAACTAAAAAAATAAATCCATAGCCAATCGAAATCATCCAAACAGCTTTATTTTTTAGTAATTGTCCAATCTTCCATTTAGTTACATATGAATCAATCATATCTTTTTGCTTTTTAATCTCTTCTTCTGACATCTGAATTCCGTCTGGTGATAATCCAATCTCTTCAGGTGTATTTTTAATAATAAATATACTCAAAATTCCAAGAATAGTAATAAAGATTCCAACTGCAGTCAATCCATTTTCTACACCTATTCGAGAAAATAATATGGCCAATAGGGGTACAAATAAAGCAGTAGCGAGTGGTAATCCCATTGTTGCAATACCAAATGCGATTCCTTTTTTAGTTGGAAACCAATTGGTGATAATTGTTGTTGGAGCAATAAAACTATATCCATTCACAGTAAAAAATAAAATACATAACGTAATAATATACATTGGTATTGAATTAGAACGACTGTAAACGATTGTATCAATTCCACTTAATATCAAGGCAATTACCGTCATATAACGAACACCTTTTTTTACTACTAATTGTGCAAAAAATATAGTTCCCAAAAAGCCAATAATTCCACCAATAGATGAAAAGGATAATAGCAAATTGTAATCCCAATTTCTTAAATCTGAAAAACCCGGAACAATTACATTTAAACCGTCCACAGTAATACCTGCCCCAAGCATAAATAGCAATGCACAGTACCCTACTAAAAACCAACCATATGTAAACTTCTTATTCATATTCGTCCTCCTAGAAAAATATACACTAAGCTACTTGTTTACTTTTTTGAACAAGTAAACTTTTAGCAAATGCAAATGTTGTTGCTAATCCTAATGCTATGGCACATAACATAAAGATAAATTGTCCATCTTCATTCTGAAATACTTTTCCCAATAATACTGTAATTGTTGGTGAAATCGCTGTTCCAATATTTACAAAAGTCATAAATAGACCATTTGCAAAGGTTGCCGCTTTTTTGGGAGCTGCATCTGTTACTTTCATTGTACCAAATGGCATAAGTATACCAAATCCTGTTCCAATAAAAATTGCACCAATAAAAATAAGAACAATTGAAGAAGCCATGGACAAAACTAAAAACCCAATTGCATTTGCTAATAGTGAAAGTGGCAAAATAAATCTTTCAATTGTAAGGACTAATTTACCAAAAATTATTCCCATGAATATGGAGAATAGAGTCATTAACATTGTTGCAATACCTGAAGAAGCTGCATCTCCTAGGCCATTTCTATCAATAATAAATGCTAAATAACCGAAGAAAGTAAAGTAAATAATGGCATAAATAAGAATCCCAGAACAAATCATGATCATTCTTCTGTTCACTGAGTTTTCTACATTTTCTTCTTTTACTTTTTTTGGTTCTGGAACTTTAATTAAGACTAAGACCATGCTTACAACCCCAAATGCATAGATTAAGAACGCAAGTCTCCAATTAATTGTAGCAAGTACACCTGCTAATATACTCGTAATAATATTACCTACGGCAACCGCTGTACTTTGAAAACCTAACATTGCATTTCTTTCATCCCCAGTATAAAAATCTGCAATAAGGCCTGCTGCAAAGGGTATAAACAAACCTGTCCCTGCGCCTAATATACATCTCATGATTAGAATAGGGCCAAAAGCATTAAGAAACATTGGTCCTATACCACCCATTAAGAAAAGCGCTAAACCGCTTAATAATATGTTTTTCTTTTTCCAATAATTTGATAAGATTCCGGATAAAAATCCGAATGGAATTGCGATTAAAGACGGTAATGCAACCATATTCATTAACATCCCTTGGCTAACATCCGGAAATGCTTTACCGATCTCTGCTAATGCCGGTGATATGGTTAGACGTAACATTAATAAAAACGATACTGATAAAATTGCAAATTTTAATCCATTTTCCTTCTTCATAGCTTCATCTCCCAATACAATGTTGATATTGTTTTAACACATTATCACATCTTTGATGTTAGCATATTCAAAGAAGATACTGAAATTCATATTGTGCATTACAGTAATTCTATAAAAGCATATCCGTAAATAATTCAATAGCAGGATTTTTGGCGTCTTTTCTCCAAACTGCGACAACACTTATAAAATCATCCGCTATAGGATATTTCACCAATCTGCTCTTTGCATACAATTGAAGATTTGTGTCAACTAATGCAACACCTAATCCTGATTCAACGCATAAAATTAAAGATTCAATATTTGGTACAACTTTTCCTATTTTGGGCGTAAAGCCATGTTGACGACAAATCGAAATGATTCCATCAAAACCATTTGGAGTTTCTTCTCTAGATATCATAATAAATTGTTCGTTTTTAAAATCTTCCAATTTAGGATTTTCTAAATTTGCCATAGGATGTTTGCTTGACAGCAATATGCTACTACTGGTTTCCCAAATTTCTCGAGATTCTAAATCTTCAATTCCTTCTATCTCGAAGGAAAGCGTAAAACTTATATCTATATCATTATTAATCATTTTATCTCGTAGATTTCGAAAGGAATTTTTTTCAAAACTGACTTGAACATTTGGATATTTTTCACGGAAAATCTCAACGGATGTAAATAAAAAGTCACTCGTAGCCAATCCATCTAAACATCCGATATTTAACATAAGATCATAACCTTGACTGACCTGTTGTGCCTGGTCAAGAACAAAATCAAGTTGTTCAAGAATATTGCCTAATTTATTATACAATAAGGCTCCTGCTGGCGTTAGGGTTACTGATCGTTTATTTCTTGCAAAAAGTTGTGCATTAATCGATTTTTCAAATAATGCTATTTGCTTACTTAATGTCGGTTGGGAAATATAAAGACTTTTAGAAGCATCCGTGAAATTCAAATGCTTAGCGACTGCAAGAAAATAATTAATTTGTTGAATATTAATATTATGATAATTCATTGCTTCCTTCCCCTTTATCTCCCTTGTTTTTTCACGATTGTATAATCATCACCCATGCGAAATGCAGAGCATTCCAAATGTCGACTCATCATCATTTTCTCAAGATCATCTTGGTCAAGATTTATCGTACAATAATACTCATCTAATTCTATATCATAATCATAAAACAAACAATATTGACACATTTTTTCATTCATCTACGTCTCCTCCTAAACTAGTCATTCGTCGCTTCTCCGCTTCCGCTTATAGGAATCACTTCGCCAAGATACGTAGGGTCTGGCTTGAACATCGATGTTCCAAAGTCTTTAACCCTTGCCGCTAGTTCACGCAAATCTCTATACATCTGATTACTGTATTGTCTAGGATCCGACGCCACACCATATGCATCCAAACCTAGTTCATTGGCTACATAAAGAGCCCTTGATAGATGATAACCCTGAGTAACAATAATCACCGATTCAACTTCAAAGACATCTTTTGCCCGTGCCATCGATTCATATGTTGAAAATCCGGCGTGGTCCATAAATATAACTGAATCATCAATGCCTTGATCCATGGCATAGTTTTTCATAACATTCACTTCATCATAGTATTGACCACCATGGTCTCCACTCATGAGCATTCGATTGGATGCTCCTAGATAGTATAAATTTATGCCTTGATCGAGTCGATCTTGCAACATAGGGCTTGGACGCGTTCCTCCCCATACGGCTGCTCCAAGGACCAGAATACAATCGACATTTTTCTCTTTTGCTTCTTCTTCCGTTAATACTCGATTTTTATATTTTAATACAACATACCCATTGATGAGTAGTACAACAGCCATTGCTACTAAAGATAGTCGTATTAAGCTTCCTAATATCCGCTTCAATGCTCTAAGCATTTTTTTAATTATTCGCATAAATTATTCCTCTCAAAGCCATATTACTTTTTGCGACTATATTATATCATGCTTTGGTAAAAAAATTTATTAAAGTTTTGTTAGGAAGAAAAAGGCGTATCGCAATTTACGATACGCCTTTTTCTTCTTACTATTGGAAAGCTATAGGTGAGTTATCTAATGGCAAAGACCTAGGCCTTGACCTCTTCCGCCACCAAAACCAGTCCCATCTGCACGACGTTGCATTACGCCGTTTCCTAGACCGTTTCTAGTTCCTGAATTTTCATTTCTAAATAACTGAAGATTGCCGTCTTCGCCTAAAACACAGTCTTCATTGTTCAGATATCCATTCGGGCCTCTTCCAAAGACACCAGACTCTGCCCGTTCTGTCATGTGTTCAACCATAAGATCATATTGCTCTTGTGTAATCAATCCACTTTCAAGGGCCTCGTCTAATTGCTCTAATCGTGTTTCTAGAAAAGTCTCCGCGTCCATATTTCTTGTGCTTGTCTCATCTTCTGTAATTACTTCTGCTGCCGAGACTGCTGCAATACTCATAACAAGCATTGCTACTGCTGTTAATGTTACTAATAACTTTTTCATAATCATTCCTCCTATGAGCCTAATTATTATCGTTAGGCGTCTTGTTTTATTTGATAATGTAATTATAGGCTGTGAATGTGACAGATTTGTGACCGTTCTGTGTAAAAGTTCTATTTGTCCTTATATTTCTTCTATGCTAAAATAAATATAAGAAACTAAGCATTTAGGAGGCATTATGATTACTAAAGACATCGATTACGTCATCGACCATTTTCGTATTAAATCAAAGACATACAGCAAGTATACCATGAGCAGTTGTCATTTTCATGATGCCTACGAACTTTATTATTTAAATACAGGTTCTAGAAAATACTATATTAACAATCAGACCTATGACATTGAAGCCGGTTCACTTGTCATGATTCCTCCCTATATCTTACATAAAACCATTGATACCGGCATTCCTCACGGACGTCTCTTACTCAGCTTCCGCCCGGAATTTTTAGCCGTTGATCAACACGAAAAGCTCATTGAAAAAACCTTTTCAAAACGTCAAATTGTTTCATTAAATGCAGATATGCGTAGTCATGTTGAATCGATTTTTAATGAGATGATTGATGAGGCCACCGATCAATCGGCCTTTTTTACGGCTCGCTTGGAGTTATTACTTACGACATTACTCATTGATATTGCACGTTATATCGAAGAAAACGAGTCTACAATTGCAAGTAAAAACATGGCAAAACAACGCATTTATCAAGTCATTGATTACCTAAAAACCCATTATATGAAAAAGATATCTTTAGAACAATTGAGCAAGGAGTTTTATATTAGCCCTTATTATTTGAGCCGTTCTTTTAAAAAAATAACAGGCGTGACCATCAATAAATACATTCAACATTTACGTATTATTGAAGGGCAACGCCTGTTAAAGGAAACAAGTGAGCAAATCAGCATTATTTCTGAACGGCTCGGCTATGCCAATGTTTCCGCTTTTGACAAACAATTTAAAACCTATGCGGGACAAAGCCCAAAGGAATATCGTCAATCTTCACCTAAAAAATCAATTCTTTGATGTTTCATATCGTAAGATTTCCGTATAACACATTAAGAAGGGGGCTACACCTTTCGCTTCATTTTCAACAACCGGTTCAGAAAAATAATAGTCAAGCGTACCGTCACGACGTTCTTTCCCGCCGAGTCCTGCAACAAGACACGTTCCACCTAATGTCAATCTTCCGTCCTCTTCTTTTAAATAGCGATGACAAATATCTTCATATGTTTTATATCCATATTCAACATAACGCTCCGGTAAAACTCCCATATTAACGCCTTTAAAAAGGGCATATGCAATGATTGAACTCGCACTTGTCTCTAGGTAATTCCCCTCAACATCTGCGCGGTCAAGGACTTGATAAAACATGCCGCTTTCGCTTTGTACTTTAAGTAATGCATCAATCACATCTTTGAACAAATCCATTAAATAGCGATAATCTTCAAAAATCTGCTCATCCATTTCTTCAACTGTATCTAAGATTGCCATAACATACCATCCCATAGCACGTCCCCAAAAATTCTTTGATAATCCGCTTTCAGGATCACGCCAGAACATTTCACGGGATGAATCATATGCATGGTAATAAAGCCCTGTCTTTGAATCTTTCATTGTTGCTTCAACCACTTTAAATTGCTGAATAATATCTTTATAGTTTTTGAAGTGATTATATTTTGTCTCATAACTCATATAAAAGGGTTGAGCCATATAAAGTCCGTCTAACCAGATCTGATTCGGATAGATTTGCTTGTGCCAGAAGTTACCTTCTTGTGTTCTTGGTTGCTCTTGGATTTGTTCGTATATTGTATCAATCGCTTTTCGATACTTTTCTTTTCCTGTAAGCTCATATAAGGGATAGAGTACTTTTGCTTCATTGACATTGTCTAAATTATATGTCTCTTTTTCGTACGTTTTAATCTGACCGTCTTCCATCACAAAATAATCAATAAATTGATCAACGAAATCTAAATATTTTTTATCCTCGGTTATTGCATGCATTTCAAGAATGGCTTTCATCATGCAGCCATCAATATAATTCCATTTGTTTTCAGCTCCGGATAATATTTTTTCCATATTCCAAGCCGGTGAGCTTGGGCCGGATTTCTCGATTAATTGGTCTAAATACGCTTGAATTTGACTTAACAGTTTTTGTTCCATTGTTATTCTCCTTTATTTTGTAACCTTATCAACATGATTTAATATATATTTTTCACCTACATTGCCTTCAATCGTGACATTATCCATAATGAGGTCAGAGACATATTGAGCAATAACCCCTTGCTTTGAAACCGGATTACAAAAACTCATCATGGCCGGTACATCCTCAATTGCTTCATCACAAAAATTTACAGAAATATTTCGCATTTCAATTCTTTCAATTGGCTGCTCCGGTAACCCGGCAAAAAATCCTGCCGCAACGTGACTCTTATTACACTCTATATTCTCAAACAAAAAGCGTCCTAAGTATGGTGTATCTTCTGTAACAGCTAACTTTTCTTTTGACCATACATATTCTGTCTTCCCATCCGGATCACAAAAATAAAACATATTCATAACAAAGGGTGTTAATACATCTAACATCTGAATGTTTCTAAATGAGATATTATCGATCTGTCCTTGCTTTCCACGTCCTCGCCGAGTCTTGATACGCAAGCCACGGTCTGTCTTTTCAAAAATACAACGTTCAACGTCAAGGTTTTGAACCCCACCGGACATTTCAGAACCGATAACAACAGCTCCATGACCATGTTGCATATGGCAGTTACGGATAATGATATTCTTAGAAGGTGTTTTCATCTTACGTCCCATATAAAGTTTTCCGGCTTTAATTGCGATACAGTCGTCTCCGACTGAAAAGTGAACACCGATAATCTCAATGTTTTCACAAGATTCCGGATCTAATCCATCTGTATTCGGAGAGTCTTTTGGGTTTTCTATTTTCATATCAATGAATTTAAGATTTTTACTAAAATATGGATGTACTGTCCAGGCGGGTGAGTTCTTTACTGTAATTCCGTGAACAATGACATTATTACAATTGTTTAAAAATAGGGTTCGTGGTCTCCATGCACCTTTTTTGATTTTTGGCTCATTCCACCAATCGCCTTCACTTCCATTCCCATTAAACTCACCCTTTCCAATAATGGAAACATTCTCAACATTGATTCCTGTTATTAGGCTGGCATAACTATCCAGAGGATTCCCTTCCCATGTTCCCAAGTAATACTCATCACTTTCATCTGTTGTCATGGTATATCCCGGTAGAATAGGATACAAGGAACGATCTGTGTGACCAATCAGGACAGCCTCTTGGTCGAGTTCAATGGTCATGTTACTCTTTAAAAACAGCGGTGTACAGAGATATATACCTTTTGGAATATATACACTTCCATCCTTTGGACACGCTTCAATGGCTGCCTGTATATTTATAGAATCTAAATGTTGTCCATCACCTTTCGCACCAAAGCGTCGTACATTCAGGCGTACACTTTCAGATTTTGTCTTCACCGTCAGTTCAAGTGGCGCATCATCGTTTTGTATTTTCACTTCGATGCGATACTTCGTTTCCGGAAATAAATTATATAAACTAATCACATTTTGATTATCTTGTTCAATGGCCAAGCATCCATTCACATAAACATCATAGAAAAACGGGGCATGGACGCATGAATCATTTTCGAGTTCGATACTTATGCTTCGGCTTGTTTTTACAATTTCTTTGAGTTTCATATTAACCCTTTCTTTGCTTTATTACTTAAAAATAGTTTTTTATTCATTGTAACAAGATTCATATTGTTATTTCTTTTCCAATCTTGCTATTCGTTACCATATTCTTGTCAAATCTTGCTCCATTTTTTCATTTTTTTTGCTTTAACAAGACGCTTGCAAAACCATCTTCCTTCCTGTATAATCATGCTATATTGGCTCTTTTACCGATAAAATCTTATGGAGGAATGGTTACTTCTATGAAGTCAAAAAATACAAAGTTTTTACGTAAGCTCGTTTTTTTATATAGCACCATTATTGTGACGATTTTGATTACCGGTGTATATTTATATAATCTAAGCATTGATAATGTAAGCAAAGAAATCAAAGCTCAAAATCGTTTCATGTTGGAAAAAACAATTCAAGATATGGATTCATCCTTACGACGTATGGAGATTTTAGCCGGACAAATGGTCGAAAATTCCAACATCGTTTATTTAGCGAATCAACCGACAAATCGTGTACGTGATTTTTATCTTAAGGCTTATCATGCTATGGATGATTTGTCAGTATATGGCTTAACACAAGCCACACTTCCCATTAACGACGCATATATCTACTTAAACAAACCGGATTTTTTCTTGTCCTCAAGTATTTTTCAAAATAGCTATTTCTTTTATGTTCAAAAATATGATTTGCCTTACTATGATAACTTTATGGAACTCGTGAATAATTCAGACGTATATTATCAATTTTTACCGATTGATAACTATAAACGTTCCGACGCTTCTGCCTTTCTATATATGTTACCTTTAGATAACTATACCGTTCAAAACATACCTGCTTCATTATGCTTTGAAGTCGACCACCAACAACTATCCGAAATATTTTCGGAACTAAATTTATATCAAGAGGGTTTTATTTTTGTAACCGATCAGGATAATCAACCGGTTTTTACAATCAGTAACGCCCCTATTGATGAAACTATAAAAAGTGAATTACTGAATTTACACGATGCTCAAGGGCTATCTGAAGCGTCCATGAATAATGTAGAAATGCTAATTACAAACAGCCAATCATCCTTTAACAATTGGAACTATTTTTTGGTCCAGCCAAAAGATGCTTCCCTCTATTCGCTCTATCAATACCGTAATATATTTTTCACAATTTTAGGTATTTCACTTTTGGTGAGTGCCTTTATACTCCTCTTCTTATCCAGAACAAATATGAAGCGTTTTACACAACTCGGCACGGAGTTAGAAAACACCCTAAGTCATCAAGAACGCTTACAAGAGCTTGTTGAAAACCAAAAACCTTTGATTATGGATACGTATCTTCACAAAATTATTGAGGGTAATATCTCAAGGGATGAAGAACTTGCTTACGCTCAAGAATACTTAGACATTCCCAGCAAAGATCAAAAATTCGCCATTTTACACTTAGTTATTTATCTAAGTCAATACGAATTACAGGTGGATAATTCCATGGTAACGGGACCGGACACTCTTCACCATAAAGAAATTATCGAAGAGGCTCTCTCGGATTACTTCAATGATCCTCCATATATTCTAAGTCTTAATGAGCGTGAATACACCCTCTTATTAAGCTGTGATCCTGAGGCTTTAGACCATGAATCAACACAATATATTAAAAAACAATTTATTGCATTCCATGATGACTTAGTAAAATCCCATTCCATTTGGGCGTTTGCAGGTCTTGGCGACTGGAATGAAGGTCTTATGCCAACATGGAAGTCCTACCAACAGGCCAAGCAAGCTATAAGCTATACAACCAAAAAAACTCCAATTAAAAGCTATATATCTCTCGAGGAGAAGTCACCCGGTTTTTATTATCCCATTGAATTAACACGTCAGTTAACGAATTTTGTAACCGCAGGTAATACCAGTCAGATATTAGAAATTTTTGAAATTATACGTCATGAAAATATGGAAGTGCGTTCATTACCGATTCATATGATTCAATACTTATTAACGGATATTCGTAATACCTTATTTAAAATTCGTTTTGATATTAAAGACAGTGATGAGCAGGCCGAAGCACTTCAGATTATTGATTCACTTTTTGACCAACATATGTCTTTAAAGCTCTGTGAAGACCTCGCTTTACATCTCGGAAAGCTGTTTGAGAAAAAAACCAGCAGTAATGAACTTATCAAAACAATTAAAGACTATATCGACGAGAACTTTGAAGATCCATCCCTTTGTTTAAATAAAATCGCCGATGAATTCCCTATTTCTGAAAGTTATTTTTCCTATCTATTTAAAGAGGAAATGGGTGTTAATTTCTCAAGCTATTTAGAACGCAAACGTATGGAACGAGCTATTGAATTATTAAAGAGCACTACCTTAACCATCCAAGAGATATATCAACAAATTGGCTACAATAGTTCCCATACATTCCGCAGAGTATTCAAGAAAATATATGGTATGTCACCAAATCAAGCACGAAAGGAACTCTAATTATGACATTTACAAAAAAAACTCCTGAGTCGGTTGGTTTATCTTCATCAAAAATACTTTCATTCATCCAGTCACTCGAAGAAGCCAACATTCCTATGCACAGCGTCTTAATCTATCGCCAAGGTGCTCTTGTTACTGAAGGATATTATGCGCCTTACACATCTGAAAGCCTACATCGTCTCTTTTCAGTGACAAAATCCTTTGTTTCTGTTGCTATTGGTGAGCTTGTCCACTCCGGACAAGTCCGGTTATCAGATCCCATATGTCAATACTTTGAAGACTATACTCGGCCGGATATTCATCCTTATGTGCAAACAATGACTATTGAACATCTCCTAAAAATGGAAACCTGTCATCAAAGCACAACTTATAAACATGATATGAGAGACCATTGGGTGAAAAGCTTTTTTGTAACTCCCCCTAGCCACCGCCCCGGAAGTCATTTTAACTATGATACCTCTGCAAGTCACACCTTGGCCGCATTAGTCAAACGACTGACCGGAAAAAATGTATTGGATTATCTACGCGACACTTTTTTAAAAGATACCGATTTTTGTCCGGAGGCTTATGTCCTTAATGATCCCTTTGGCGAATCCATGGGTGGCTCCGGATTAATGGCACGTCCTATGGACCTTTTAATCTTTGCACAAAAAGTTATGGCTCAACGCAGTCACAATCCATATCTATTGTCTGCAACTTCAAACCTAACCGATACGCTTATTAAAGGTGCCACCCTTGAAGAACAACAAGGTTACGGTTATCAGTTTTGGCAAATTCGTCATGGCGGTTACGCCTGTTATGGTATGGGTGGTCAGTATGCCCTTTGTTATCCTAAACATGACCTGATTATTGTAACAACTGCAGATACACAAAGCCTCAAAGAAGGGAATTCGATTATATTTAATGCTGTCTACGAGCATATTTTGGATTCTATAAGTAATCAGCCTTTATGTGAAGATTCTCAATCTTATCAACAGCTCCAAGACAAATTAAAGAACTTATCCATAGCAACCCCTTCCGAAGTCATTACACGGTCCTATCAAGACCATTATATCCTTGAACCCAATGCTTCTTCTTTTAATCAAATAGCTGTAGCCTTTGATGCAGAAAAAAATCAAGGTATACTTACTTTTTATCAAGACAAGCAAGAATTTAGACTTCCTTTTGGCTTTGGTGGAGGAATCATCTCCACATTTTCTGCCTATGAACAAGATTGTTTTTCTTATGGTTCATGGATTCGTCCCAATCGGCTTCATGTAAAAACACATCTCATTGACGAATGCATCGGGTCTATTGACTTTCACCTCACCTTTCATAATGAGACACATCTCTCGATTTTCATTAAGAAAATCGAAGAAACACTCTTCCAAGAATTTGATGGCTATTTTGAAGGGTCTAAAACTTAACTTTGCAAGCTTTTAATGTGATAAAAGGCGCCTTTTTTAGCCATAAGTTCTTCGTATGAGCCATACTCAATGATTTCTCCATGATCTAGAACACAAATTTTATCGGCACCTCGAATTGTTGATAACCGATGAGCGACCATAAAGGTGGTACGCCCTTTTACTAATTGTCCCATTGCCTCAACAATCAAGGATTCTGACACACTATCTAACGCCGAGGTTGCCTCATCAAATAAAATCACTTTAGGATCACGAATAAGTGCACGTGCAATTGCAATACGTTGGCGCTGACCACCGGATAGCTTATTGCCATGCTCTCCAATCTTTGTATCTAGACCAAAGGGTAACTCTTGAATTAAGGTTTCTAGATTTGCCGCTTTGACCGCCCAGTTCACTTTGTCCTTCGTTACGGATTTCATCCCATAGGTAATGTTTTCCTCAATACTTCCGGAAAATAAAATCGTTTGCTGGGGAACAACGGCTATATGCTTTCGATACGTTCTGAGATTAATCGATTCAATGGGTACCCCATCCACGGTTATGGACCCCTGTGTCGGAAGCTCAAATCCAATAAGCAGATTCATAATGGTTGATTTTCCGGCCCCGGATTCTCCGACAAATGCAATGGTTTCCCCTTGTTTAACATTCAGATTAATGCCACGAAGCACATGCTCATCGGAGGATGTATATTTAAAATGGACATCTTCAAAAACAAACTCTCCCTTAACCCCTTCCACTATAAGCTTACCAGCATTATCTTCTGTATCATCATCATTTAAAACTTCTGCAATACTTCTAATGGATTCCAATCCTTTTGCTATGGTTGGCAGGAGCATAATCAAAGAAGAAACTTGAGCCACAATCGTGGTAAAATAACTTTGATAAAGCACAATATCTCCGCCTGGAATTCGACCTCTTAAAACCATAAAACCTGTGAAGACCAATGCACCAATCTGAAAAAGCTGGAAAATCGCCCAGCTGACAGAACCGAAATTTGCTTGAATAATATCTAGTCGATAACCTTCTTCCGACACTTTTTCCACGATTTCTTTCATTCGTCTCATTTCAAGTTTTTCTAATCCGTGCGCCTTAGTCACCGGAATCATTTCTTCCATATCCATAACATGGGCAGAGGTTGATTCCACTTCCTTACGGAAAAGATGATTCTGTTGACGTATTCTCTTTCTGAAAAAGACAATCGTCAAGGAAGCTACCGGTATTGTTAATAAGAAAAACAAGAACACCATTTTATTCTTAACAGCTGTAATCACAAGAGCAATAGAAATATTCAGTGTAATATTGAGCAGATTCACAAAAATCTGGGATGAAAGCATTTGTACTGCTTCCACATCACGAATTACTTTTGATTGAATCCGTCCGGATTGTATATTATTGTGAAAGCGAATCGATAACTGCTGCAGTTTATTTATTAAGGCACTACGAAGACCTCCTTCTACTGCACGCACGGCTGTTGAGCTAAAATGAATATGCAGATAGTTCATCGGAATATTCAATAACACTAAAAATGCAATAAGCAGTGCATTATATATAATTGTCTCTTGTGGATTGACGGACTCATAAATAACTGCGTTGACAATATTGGAAATAACAATGGGCATCACCCAAGCCGGACTATGTTTTATAATATAAAAAAAGCCGGACAAAGCAAATCGGTAATAATTCCCGTGAAACATTCCAATCAAAATTCGACTGGGTTTATTATTATATTTTCTAAAACTTTCTAGTATAGTATCTTCTATACGCTTTTTACTCATAGCTCTTCTTCCCATCATTATTGGTAATTAAATTTTTCAAACGAAACAAATAATTCCGATTTACCTCCATACGCATAGACACCTACCATAGCGCCAGTAAATCGCTTTCCTTTCTGAATACCTTCATCACTTAAATAGTTCACATGATCAAGACCTGTCAATAATTGTCGTTCCTGGTCATCAAACTGGTAATAAAAGAAACGTTTAAGACCTTTTGTAACGACTTTAAGGGTAATACTTTCAACCGAATCAGGCACGACAACCGCTTCCTCTGCTATAGTTTGTTGATGATCGATATGTTCCACAACAGAAAGTTTATTTCCGGTAATTTGATCATAAAACAGACCAAACTTAAGCCATGTATTCTCATCGTAATAACACGTCAGTCCGGCATTTTGTTTTTTACGTAAGCGAACATTTTTCATAAGGACAGAAGCAGAAAAGTCAAATTCTGTTTGTCGGCGAAGCAAAATATTTTTCGCTTCTTTTTTATGCAATTCTTCTTGGCTTCCCTTAAGCACAATCTGCTTTCCATTAATGAAAATTCCATCAAACTCAGGTGGTCTGGGAAACACCCAATCCTTGCTTAACTTCTGATCTTTATCAATAAAATCCGTATTCTTTTTTTTACCCTTTTGCACCTTTGACACAGAAGCAATAGAAGGCAAAATCTGCAAAGTACTAGGGCCTTGTAATTGATTTACAATTGGCCATCCATCCGGTGTCCATTGAATCGGATCAATCGCAGTTTCCCGTCCTAACATTGTATATCCGTCTAGAGAACGTCCGCATAAATAGACCATGTACCATTCGCCATATTGGGTTTGGACCGGTTTACCGTGTCCGCATCGTTGAATCGGGGCTTCTTCTAACCATTGGCGCATAATGGGATTATATGGACACGGTTTAAAATTATCCTCTAAGTGCTTGGCTCGAGAAACAGTGATTCGATGGCCGGGACCTGTTCCGCCTTCAGCTAAAAAAAGATAATAATAACCATCTTTTTTGATTAAGTGGGGTCCTTCAGGTGCGCGTTTTTGATCTCCATAATAGAGTAATCGTGCTTCAGATATTTTTGCTGTCGCATCTGCATTCAGTTCAAATATTCGGGCACCCCGGTTTAACAACATATACCGTCGTCCGTCATCATCATTGAAAATCGACGGATCAATCCCGTCTTCATCGATAAAGACCGGCTTATCATATGGACCTTCCGGGTGACTCGAGGATGTAATCATTTGTTTTCGATATACTGTTCCTGTATCATTTAATCGATAGGTTGCTGCTATATAAAAACGTCCATTATAGTAGGAAATATCCGGAGCCCAATATCCGCGCCCACCTTCTAATTCATCAAGATTGGCCCATTGAGAATTGGTTATGGCATAACCGATGATTTCCCAATGAATTAAATCTTTTGAGTGGGATATGGGGATACATGGAAAATAGATAAAACTTGAATTCACCATATAATAATCGTCGTCTACCCGAACAATTGAGGGGTCGGGAAACATACCTCGACGAATCGGATTACGATACATTCTATCAAGTGGTGCACCGCAAACGTTTGCAAAATAATCTTCGATATCTTTAAAGCCTTTTTCTCTTGCAATATCAAATGGAGTGATTAAGTCTTGATCCCCTTGTGTTGGTGACATTCCGACTTTATCCACCAAGTATTTGACGACATCTATATTTCCTGACATAACACCATAGTGTAAAATTGAGCGATATTTTGAATCCTTGCTATTCATACTCGCTCTCGAATATTCAACGATATATTTAACCATATCTAGATTGCCTGTTTTTGCTGCGATAAAAGGTAAGGGTATATCATTGGTCGTATATTTTTCAATAAGGCTCGGCGCCTCTTCTAAAATCTCTTTTAGTGTATCTAGTTCTTCATTAATAATGACTTGTTCAATCATGGTCTTTTGACACCACCTTTATATAGTTAAAATCGGCACTTCCGGCATTTCCTATCGCATATAAACCGATTTTAGAACCTACCCATGTGTCATCCGACGGTGTGAAAAGTGTTTTACATGCTGTTTTTTGAATACCTTGATATGCATAGGCCATTTTTATTTGATTTATACCTTCTTCTTGATCTAGGGAAAGATATAAATGAATTTTTTCAGATGTTTGATGAATCTCAATACTTTCAACAATATGCTCCTCACGAGACGCTCCCGTTCCTGTTGATATACCGTGCAGTAATTTAAAACCGCTCTCTTCTTTTTTTATGGCAAGATAGGTATATTGACCTCCTAAAACGACACATCCAGCTTGGGATCCAATCTCTAAACGATTGTAATCCATCTCAATCTCCACATCAAAGCGATTATACAAAAATTTTTGTGTTAGTATATTGGGTGTCTCCCACAAATTCGGTCCATTCAAGCAATTTAGTCGTAATGTTTTCCTAGATGCCTCTAATTGGAAGAATTCGCTGGTATGATTGCCAAACCATTGCCATTGGAGACCTAACTCTTCCTTGCTAAAGTCATCCGATGTAGCTAAGTCATTTATCCCATCCGTTTTTTCCACCGGTATCGGATACGACAAGACCGGTTGACCGGCATTTCCGATTATGGGCCAATCG
>ASRK01000053.1_pt1 | contig 26776 bp, 27 predicted proteins | sample 693218 | NCBI WGS metagenome assembly ASRK01 (sample SAMN02169240, study PRJNA158439) | bioreactor metagenome | isolation source: day 48 sample from continuous culture bioreactor inoculated with sediment... | place: Germany: Bremen
ACACCAGCCTTCCAAGCTGGATACGTGGGTTCGATTCCCATCACCCGCTTTTTTGCTGCAGTTTTATTTCTTTTTGCATCTTTTTACTTAAGCCACTAAAAATCAAGTCATAGGATTGATCAATCCACTGATATTGCATCTTCTTTTCTCCTCCTAAATCCAAAAAATATGACTAATGTAACAATTGCACCGATGATTGGCAAAACAGTAATCGGAATATAGCTAGCTAAGGCTCCTGACAAAAGCAGCGCCATCGGAAGGACTAGCTTGACAGTACTTATGCTAACTCCAAAAACAACACCTCGTATATGCCAAGGTATTTCATTTTGCATAATGGTAATAATCGGGATATCTACATAGGATATTCCCATACCAATAAGCAAGCAAATAATCGAAAAATATATGGTATGCATTTGCTCATTCATATACGTCTGTAACACTACAGGTAGGCCTAAGAGTGATACTAATACAGCAATAGCAACCATTGTATATGCTAAGATTGTCATATAGGATATACGACGCATCAATTTTTCAACTGTAAGCGCTCCTACTATAAGCCCGATAGAAATCATTGCATTAATTATACCGTAGAGTTTTGATGGTAACAACAAAATTTCATTAACAATATATGGCAACGGGACATTCATGGAGAATCCCAGTAAAAAATTTAATATAAGAAACAATAAAAAAGCTTCTTTTAAGAGGCTTGAGGCATATATATAGTGTATACCTTCCTTCACATGTTGCACAAACATTTTTTTATCATCAGCTTCACGTCGATTATTTTCTAGATAAAATTCATAGTTAATAAAAGCTTCCGATAGCGCAGACAAAACAAACGAAATACCATTCATCAAAATAAATAGGCGTATGTCGACTAAGGCAATCATGACTCCTCCAAGAATGGGACCCAAAATTGCTGATGCGGAATCAATAAGCTTACTTAATGAATTAACTTTTATTCTCGACTCCGGGTATGTAATATTGGGTTTAGCCGCTTCCATACTGATATCATAAAAACTTGTAAATACACTTAGAAAAAAACTCGAAACATAAATTTGCACTAAACTTAAGGATTCATAACGGCTGATATAAAACAAGGATAAGAACAATAACCCATTTACTAAATCCATACCGATGATAAAGAATTTTTTGGGTAGCCTGTCCGCAAACACACCTGCAATCGGACTGATTATAATCATCGGAACAATATTAATCATAATAGTTATCGCGTAATTCAATGCTGACCCGGTTATTGATAACACATATAGACTAATCGCAAAGCCGTAGACAGATGTTCCAAGCATGGAAACTGTTTTCCCCCATAAAAACAAAAATATATTCTTATTCTCAGCATTTCTTTTCTGCAGATTCATTGACACGTCACTCATATACATTCTCCTTTCAACTGCTATAGAGAAAGTATATTATGTGGTGTCCACCCAACGACAAGAGCAATTTATAATTTTCCTATATATAAATAATTATATATTTGTTCACCTTTAACAAAAAAATCCTCTCCCGGTCCCCCTTTCGAGACGAGTTGGGTTTCATAATCACGCATACATTTAAATCCCAACTTTGAAAGTTCGTGTTGAACACCTTCCTTTTGAAAGCATTTTCTGCTCTCCTTAGGAATCATGGTATTCAGAGAAAAATTTTTAAATAATAGGTAATGCCCTTGAAATATACTTGTTTTTTTCAACAGCGGCATAATTGAATCGAGCAAAAAATCACTGTGGTCAAAGGCATAATTTTTACTTCCGGTTGCATCAATTAAACAGTCAACAGAATGGTTTCGCAAAGGAATCGACTTAAAATCACAGCACAAGTAAAGAATCTTGAGATTCCCTCCTGCTATGGACATTGCTCTCTTAAGCCACTGATGGGCGTTGGGGTTATGATCAACCGCAATATATACAGAATGCTTAGGTATCATCTCAATCATATTTCTCAGAAAAAATCCACGCCCGGAGCCGAGTTCCAAAACACTTCCTTTATCTGCATTTTTAAAAATACTATAGTTTCTAGCCCACTGTAATGTTAGATGCAAGTTTTTCAAATAATCAATGTGGGTTGTCTGCACATAATCCTCAATAAATGTATCATCAAAGACAAAAGCTTCCCTTGAATTTAAGGCACCATTCCCATAAACAATACCTTCATGTATGACTAATCTTTCACCACAAGAACAAGTCATTATTCCATTAAGAATTTCACCTTGATCCACATGGCCATCAATCAACTTATAGGCTTGTTGACATTTTTTGCAAAATAACAAAGATAAAGCATCTACTGGCGCCCCAGTCACGCGTAAATCCACTTCATTATTATCAGGCATGGCATCAATGGCATCTTCTAATTTTTCTTGCATTGTCTTCAAACGATTTAACTCATCATGAATCCATTGTAATTTATTCTTGTAAAAAGCCTTATAGGTTTTACGTTGATTATACCCGGTATACTTGCCAATGCGCTCAAATAGCATCAAGGTTTGTATTTCACTTATGGAAAATCCCAGTTGCTTTAAAGCGATAATCGTTTCGTAATCCTTCTGGGCATCGTCATCAAAATCATAATAGGTCCCGTTTTTATCCGGATTAAGTATAGACATCTCCATATAATGCCTAATTGTATCAATGGTCGTCTTGTTGACTCTTGCAAATTCGCCAATTTTCAATGCATACACCCCCTTATTACTTTACACTGATTTATTCAATCGCTTCAAAATAGGATTCCATCAATGTCTCTAATTGCTCTTGGGCCTCATTTAATTGTGCGTTAATGCTTATGACTTTTTCATAATTGGCTCCAACATTTTCCAAGGTCTCTTTTAGCATGTTAATTTCTTCCTCTTTATCCACAATATTTTCTTCAAGCTCTTTGATTTTCCACGGGTTTCCTTTTTGTTTTTTGGTTTGGTCACAGATTTCTTTTTTTTGACCACTTTTTAATTCACTTCTCTGATTTTCCGTATTCGCCTTAGCGATTTTTTCTTTTTGGCGCTCTTGCTTATAATACTCATAGTTGCCAACATATGAGATAAGTTTTTGCTCTCGAATCTCAACGATTCTATCTGCCAATTGATTTAAAAAATACCGATCATGACTAATAAACATCAAGGTTCCTTCAAAATCGGACAGGGCTTTTTCTAAGACTTCTTTTGTCTTAATATCGATGTGGTTGGTCGGTTCATCGAGCAACATAAAATTCACCTTTGAAAGAACAAGAATGCATAGCATCAATCGAACCCGTTCACCACCCGATAATGTCGTGACTCTCTTAAAGACATCTTCACCTTTAAACTCGTACTTGGCTAATGTTCTGCGAAGGGCTGTCTCCTCCATGGGATGGTAGTGTCTTAATGTTTCTAGTGTCGTCATTTCTTCGGTTTCAAAGGTAATATTTTGCTCAAGATATCCGATTCTTGCACTTGGATTGACCCGATCTGAATCGATGAGCCCCTTAATCAAGGTCGTCTTTCCACAGCCATTATCACCGATAAGTCCAATACGTTCACCAGCAGTGATTTGCAAGTTTCCGTCTTGAATTAAGACACGTTCCCCTATTTTTACAGTATAGTCTTCAAGATTTAACATTCGTTTACCAGCTCTAACACCCTTGTCAAAGGCTAATTTCATGTGATTGGTATCTTCAACTGGCTTATCTATCTTTTCCATGCGTTCAATACGTTTTTCCATGGCCTGTGCTCTTTTGAACATCTTTTCATTATCCCCTTGATTCGCCCATATCCGCATCTGCTTTGCCGCATCTTCAAGTTGTTTCTTTTTCTTTTGATGCACTTCATAGTGCTTTAACTGATTGTCATAGCGTTCTTTTCGCTCCACAAGATAATCCGAGTAGTTTCCGTAATACACGTCTGTTTTCCCACTCTTAATCTCATATGCTTTTTCCATAACTTGATCCAAAAAATACCGGTCATGAGAGACAATAAGTATAGCCCCTTTGTATGCTTTTAGATAGGCTTCTAGCCATTGACTAGTTTCAATATCAAGATGATTGGTCGGCTCATCCAATAACAAAACATCCGGATTTTCCAATAGCAACTTGGCTAATGCCACACGCATTTGTTCACCACCACTTAAAGTATTATAGTCCTGTTCAAGCAAGTCTTCCAATTTCATACCTACTTTGATTTTGGACATTTTTTCATCCATATCGTAGCCATTCATTGCTTCATATTGAACTTGTAAACGACCTAATTTTTGAATGTTTTCTTCAATATTCTGTTCCTTTTCCAGTTGCTGTTGAATACCATGCATGGCGACTTGAATAGCCAATACATCTTCAAACGCCTCATACAAAACCCCCATAACCGTTTTGTTATGGTAGGTCACAACTTGTTGGCGAAAATAGCCAATCTTAAGACCACTGCGGATAAATATATCCCCATAGTCTTGTTTTTCTTCCCCTATAATCATTTTAAAAATAGTTGTTTTACCGGTTCCGTTATCACCGAGCAAGCCAACACATTCGCCTTCTTTTACTTCTAATGAAACATCTGTGAAAACAGGATTACCAAAGTATGTTTTTCCAATTGAATTTATCGTAATATCGATCATTATAATACCTCTTTCTTCAAATAATTATATTATTTTGCGTACAAAAAAACAGCCTGCCCATTCTTAGGAAACAGTCTGCCTTACGTTCACTTGGATACTATGATCGCGAAGAAAAATGGACAGACTACTCCCGTAAGTTTGCATAGCCATGTACAATTCCGGCTGCTGCAAGAGGGCTTCTGTCTAGTTGTATACTTCTTCTACGCTCTATTTGCATTGTTTTCTCCTGTTTTCATTTTTTATAATTTTAGCATTTTAATGATTAAGTGTCAATAATCATCCTATTGTTAATACACCATTCTCATCCTATTGTTAGGACACCATTCTTACCCGAATTTTTGATTTGATACATATATTCATCTGCTTTACAAAACAAATCTCTTTTTGATTCTCCTTGCCATTTTGCAACTCCACAGCTAAATGTAAGTTTATCTCTTTTAAACTCCACTTTATTTAGTTCGATTAATACATTTTCCATTATTTCACTGACTTCATCTGTCTCAATACCTTTAAACATAAGAACAAATTCATCGCCACCATAGCGTCCCAAGAACTCCGCTTTTGTCATATTTTCTTGAATTATGTTTGCAATACAACACAACACTTTATCTCCATACGCATGTCCGTAATTATCATTGATTTTTTTGAATCCATCTAAATCAATAACTCCTAAAAACAGATTTTCTCCCGATAACTCAACTTCTTCTATATATTTTTCTATATAATGATTGATCATACGCTGATTATAAAGGCCTGTTAAGTCATCCCTCTCAGATAAGCATTTTAGCTCTTCGTTCTTTTTTTCAATTTCTGCTTTATCATAAACATATGCAACTGCATAACGATATAGCATCCGTGAGATAAAAAATGCAATAATATTAATTATCAGTCCGTTAATAATATGAGGCACAAGAAACGATGTATTTAATTGAAAGAAAGGCATTCCCACAAAAAATATACCATAACTTGTTACAAGAATAATACTAATAGTTTTTGGACGAATCCTAACTGCACCAATGACTGAAAATAAAACCAAAATATAAATACTAATGTCTGAACTAATATCTTGTGCAAAAAACGTATTTATAATGGACATACTTAAAATCACAAAAATAATTCCACCTATGTAAACTTCTGAATATTTCTTAAAAAAAGAACTTGTTGTCTTTATCTTAGCAAAAGAAAACAACAATAGTCCTCCCAAGAAAATAAGGGCTATTTTTACTCCAATAATATCTATGCCAAATGAAATTTGCGCAAAACTTAAATAAACAATCGTTTGAATTGTCACAACGACCAAAATCACAATAACAATCGTTCTTAGCGTAGATATATTGTCTTCATTTATCTTATAATCCAAACGACTCGGTTTAGCTTTTTCCATTTTCCGCACAGTCCTAACCACACTCTCTCAACAGATTACAAGGCTTCAAAATCTATTATAAAGCATGTGCCGGAACAGTACAATAGTCCTACTGTTTTTTCTATTCATTATATACCTTTATATTGGCGCTTAACTTCGCTATGAATAAGCACTGTAATAGAGCCCTTTGGACACCGGTTAACACAACGATAACAGAGTGTACATTGGCCTTTTTGTTGAATACCTTCCGGAGTTAACGTCAAATTGTTCATTGGACAGATCTTAACACAAAGACCGCATTGAATGCAGGTCTCACGAACACGCACATCCTTTTGCGCTTTTTCTTCTAACGGTCCTAGATAGGAACGCTGCGTCAAAAAGCCTAAATATTTAGAAATCGGATTAAACCCTTGGCGCCGAATATGTTTTGTACGTATTGCTTGTACGTCTTTCTCAATCACTCGCTTTACTTTTTCGATTTGTTTATCTATATCTGGATGATTTTTAACCGGCAGAAAGGACAGGTTACAGATATTATTAGGCATATTCAAATGTCTTGCATAGATTACTTGAACATCTATTCCCTCCAGTAAATCAGTAAACACCCGTGCTCCATCACCAGAAAAAATCATTTGCGTACAAAACAAAATCAATTGTTTTCCAGATAATTGTTTTCGATATTTATCTACGAATCGACGCATAATCATCGGAACATTTGAACAGTATACAGGATAAAAAAAAGCAAGCGTGTGATTCGATGCCAATATAGCATCAAAATCAAGCTCTTGCTCAATACTGTAACAATCGCACTCCATAGATTTAGCAAAATAATTCGCAGCGAAACGACTATTGCCTGTTCCTGAAAAATAAATGACAACCATTGACTACCTCCACGTATTATAAGTAGGAAATATCTTTTCTTAAAGCCTGTTCATACCCTAATAGTAATAACATTCCAACAAAATAACTTATAATATCTCGAAAATCAAACACACTACCCAAAATTGTTGCAACAAAGATATTTTCTTGCAAGCCAAGTAAATTAGTGAGTTGAAATAGTTGTAATAACTCAACAATAACCGCAAATGCAAAAAGATAATAGGGTAACCTTCGTGTCGGTCTGCCCGTAAAAGCTTTAATAAAACTGTACATTAAAAACATAATCAATACATCGCCCACATAGGGCCTAATGAAGTCATCATGTACAAAAAGTGCTATGAAGATCTCAAGACCCAGAAGTCCTATTGCGATGATAAAATATTTCCACGAAAAACGAAAAGTTTCCATTACTTATGCCCCTTCTTGATGAAACGTTTGATAATTCCTTTGATATCCTTACCTAAGATTAAACTCAAATCACGATAATATCCATGTAGCTTTGTAATCTGTTGCACATCTCCCGGCCAATGGTTTCGAAGCATTTCTTTGGAAATCTCTGAATCAAAAAGAACGGAAATGCAGATATGCAATGCTAGATAAACATCATCAACATAGCCAAGGGGTCCCATAAGTCCTTCAGGCAATACATCAAAAGGAACCACAATATACATGATTGCTGCAAGAAGCTTGGTTTTTGTCTTAATGGATACTTGTTCTGATGCAACAAACTTGATGAGATATACCAAAAGATCCGGAAGCAAAAGAAGCAATTCAATCAACTTAGGCGAATAGTGTTCACCCAACTTAAGAATATCACTTCGCATATTCAAATAGACTTGATCAATATTTTTAACGGTATGCTTAATTGAACCAATCGTTAGACGCTTAATGCGTTTTTTATGGGTTTGATTTTTTATCCACGCATTTAACTGCTTAAAAAGTGAACGCATTTTTTTCTTAAAACTTTGAGGTTCATAGTGTCCTGCACTTAAAGCGATTAGCATTAATGGTGCATTTTTATCATCAATATAAACGCGCCCAAGATCATCCTCTAAATAGTATTGCTTGTGACCATCTAGTTTTAGCGCAGTGTCCTCCATAGACATATCTAATAATTCTAAAAGTTCGGGAGACTGGATAAGGGCTTGACGGACTTCTTCATAATCCAGTTCTGTTGTGGTTATATCATCACTTTTCATGGAACGAACTGCACGTATGAATTTTTTGATTTCATTATTCGACAACATTTTTGCCATACGGCTTCATCTCCTCTTATGAGATACGCTGAATATATTCACGCATTTGGTCTGTAGACTTTTTAAACGCTTCTTGTTCCTCTTCATTCATATGAATTTCAAGAATATCACTGGCACCGGATTTGTTCAATATACAGGGAACTCCTGCATACACACCCGTTTCACCATATTCACCTTCTAATAGGGCCGAGACAGGAATGATCCGGTTTTCATCATATAATACACACTTTATAATTCGCACACACGCTGATGCCACTCCATAATATGTCGTTCCCTTTCGGTTATAAATCTCCCATCCTTCTCGAGTTGTTTGGTAAACAAGATCTTGTAAATCTAAGTCTTGCAACATATCCGGATTGTCTTGTATGACATCATGAAATGCCTTGCCGGCTATCGTTACCGATGACCAAGGAACCATCAACGAATCCCCATGTTCTCCCATAGCATAGGCTTGGACATTGCGAGGATCAATACCAATCCGTTCCGCTATAAAGTTTGTCAGTCTTGCCGTATCAATAGATGTTCCGGTTCCTATAACCTGATTCTTTGGCAATCCTGAAAGTTGATAAACAAGATATGCCATAATGTCCACAGGATTAGACACCACGATGAAAACACCATCAAATCCGCTAGCCATAACCTCCGGTACAATTGAACGCATAATCGATGCACTGATCTCAGTCATATCTAATCGTGACTGCCCAGGTTTAGGTGGAGCTCCAGCCGTAATGACAACAATATCGACGTCTTTACAGTCACTGTATTTGCCAACCTTGACCTTAACATTTCTATCTAAATAACTGATTGTATCATTCAAATCCATCACTTCTCCAAGCGCTCGTTCCCGACTAAGATCAATCATAATAATCTCATCACAGGCACCTTGGGTTACAAGGCAAAACGCTGTTGACGAGCCTACGAGGCCACAACCAATAATAGCCACACTTGATTTTTTTATATTCATGCGCATCTCCTTTTCAATATAATATGTATGTAATACTTATATTATACACGAAAAGGAGATGAATTTTCAAAAAAATTACTAAGACTACATGCTTGTTTTATAATCAGGTCCAAAAATTCTCCATAAAGCAGTCGCTTAACTGACGATACAAGGCATAACCTTTATTATATAGAGGGCGCACTTCATCGTTAGGTTGATAGCTTGTTTGAATTTTAACCGTTTTTTTGACAGCTTCATTAAAATCCGAATATAAGCCTACACCAACGCCTGCTAGAATGGCCGCGCCTAAACCCGTGGCATAATCCGCATAAGGAACATCAATACGACACCCTGTGATATCTGCCTTCATCTGAGTCCACACCTTGCTGTTCGCACTGCCTCCAACACTGTAGAGATGCTCGACCTGAACACCAACTTCCTTCGCTACATCTAAATTATGACGCAATGAATAGGCGACCCCTTCCATGGTGCTTCGTATAAAGTGGCCTTTGCTTTTATCAAAAGCTATTCCATAATAGACGCCTTTTGCGTTAGCATTCCATAAAGGCGAACGTTCACCTTTCATATAGGGTAAGAAAATAACCCCGTCACTGCCCGGTTGAACCTCTTCCGCCATCTGGCTCATAGTTGCAAAAGATTCGCTGACGTTTCCGAATTCTCGATGAAACCAATTAATGGTACCACCGCCTCCGGTCGTCCCTCCTTGAAGTAACCACAAACCAGGGACCACATGATATCCCAAAATTAAACGAGGATGGTTTTTGGGTTTGTCCAAAACAATACTCATCCCTCCAGCCTGACCGCCTTGCTCTTGGGTTTGTCCCACATCAATCACTCCTGCTCCTAAGGTACAACAGGCTGCATCTAAACCACCGGCAACCACCGGTGTTCCCACTTCTAACCCAGTTAGTAAAGCTGCCTCTGGTGTGACCTGACCAACAACTGTATGACAGGCACTTGGCTGAACAAACTTATCCGGATCTAAACCTAGCGCTTCTATAATCTCCAGATTATAGGTCCCACTTTTCATATCAAAAAAGTGAAATCCATATCCCTGGGACAAATCTTGGGAATATTCACCCGTTAATCGATATACCAAGAATCCGTTACTTTGCAAAAATTTGAACGTCTCTCGATATAAATCCGGCTGATGGTTTTTAAACCATAAAATCTTTGGTGTAATATACCCGGCATCAACAGGATTGCCGCTGACTTCAATTAATGCCTCTTCCGGAATCACTTCTTTCATCCACATTGCTTCGTCCGTCGCACGCCGATCTAACCAGATTAATGTCTTATGTAAAACATTTCCTTCTTGATCCACGGGAATCATCGCCCATGACGTTCCATCGATACCAATACCTTTGATTTCTTTGGGCTGAACACGATATTCCGCGAAAATTTCTTTAATCCCTTGGGCAATCACTTGCCACCACTGTTCACAATCTTGCTCCACATGGCCTTCTGCCGGATAAAATGTGTCATAACATTTCTTGTTTTCAGCAATCACTTGTCCATCCGTGTCAAAAATTGTTATTTTTGCACCGGATGTTCCTTGATCAATCGCTAATAATAATTTTCTCATTCAACAACAACACCTTTTTTCAATATTATATTGGCATATAAGGCTGTCTCACCCGTGGCAATAACTGCATAGGCTTCTTTAGCACGTTCATAAAATGCAAAACGCTCCACGTTCTCAATTTTCTTATCACCTTCTTTATCAATGATGATCGCCTTGTATGCCTCCCAAATTTCAGGTATATAGCTATCACCCTTAACAACCTCCATAAGGGCAACCGGCGCTTCTACATAAGTGTCTAAGGGCATCAATTCAAGTATAGCATCTAGGATCTCCGGAACTCCGTGACCGTCAAGACGCACCAAACGTTTTGCCATACTTGCAGCCGGAAAATTGCCATCTGAAATGACAATCTCATCACTGTGGCCCATTTCCATTAATATCTTTAATAATTCCGGTGACAAAATACTAGGTATATTTTTTAACATAATTTCTTCTCCTTATTATCCTTTAAATTTTTAATTAATATTTTCCATCAAAGGTTACCAATTTTCACAATTTCGACACGTTCTATAAAATCATTAACTTCATCAGCCGTAACAAATCCCGTCTGTTGATGCATTGCGTTCACGCTTCCACACGCTGTGGCAAGACGAAGTATAGCCTCAACTTGGTAGCCTCTGGATAATCCGACTGCACAACCTGCAAAGAAGGCGTCTCCGGATCCAACCGTATTTACTACATCTATCGAAGGTATTTGTACCCGAAAAACTTGATTTTCAAAAGCGATCACAGATCCTTGGCTCCCCAAACTAATCATTGGCATGGTGACACCAAGGTCAAGAAAAAAACGAAGCGCTTTTGTCAATCCTTCTGTTGAATCTAAGGATTCATCGTAATTGCCAAAATCATTTTTTCACCACACCAAATTCATAGGCAAAACCTTCCGTTTGGCATAGTCGAATCTTATCTTTAACAACTTTTTTAACAGCTTCACGGGCAGCACCCATGTAGTTTCTTGGATCATTTTCATCCGGATTCGCCAGCACCTCTTTTATAGCTGCTGCCATTGGATTTTTTAACTCTGTTGCTATATTGATTTTTGCCATTCCTAGGGCTATTGCTCTTTTTACGCTTTCATCCGGAACACCAGAAGCCCCATGAAGCACTAAAGGAACATTGATCATGGATTGAATCTTTTCAATTCTCTCAAAATCAAGCTTTGGCTCTCCTTTATACATACCGTGAGCTGTACCTATAGCTACCGCTAAGGTATCAATTCCTGTATCTTCCACAAACTGTTTCGCTTCTTCCGGAATTGTAAAGGATGCATCCGCTTCGTTAACAAACATATCATCTTCAACACCACCGATTTTTCCGATCTCGCCTTCGACTTGAACATTGACCGCATGAGCCATTTTCACAACACTTCGAACGAGTTCAACATTCTCTGCGTAATCGCAATTGGCGCCATCAATCATAACCGACGTGTAACCGACACGCAGACAGTTTACTATCGTATCAAAAGATGGACAATGGTCCATATGAAGGGCAATCGGAATATCGTACTTTAAGGCTGCCACTTTGACAATTGCCGCAACATATTCAATTCCGGCATGCTTTAATGTACCCGGCGTTGTTTGGATAATCACCGGAGATTTAAGTTCGTCTGCCCCTTCGATGACGGCTTGAATCGTTTCTAAATTGTGTATATTAAAGGCAGGTATCGCCTTCTTTTGTTCCCACGCTTTGTGTATGAGTTCATATGAACTTACGAGTGCCATAGTATTTCCTCCTTGTTATTGCTAAAATGTGATCATAACCTTGCCGAAAATCTTACCCTGTTCAATTTCCTTAAATGCATCCGGCAAATCTTCAATCTTGATTGTTTTTCCAATCAACGGTTCAACACGAATATGTCCTTCACCTAAATATTGGGCACCTATCGTCCATTCCCGTCCCGGAAAGGGTGCCGAATAAGACATCCAAGACCCTCTAACCATGAGTTCCTTACGATTCATGAATTCAAATTGCTTGGGTTCAATCGTAAAGGCTTTATGAGGCGTTCCAATATACATGACACTTCCTTTATTTGCAGCGATTTCCAAACATAACATCTCTGTCATGGGTACCCCTGCTGTTTCAAGAACCATCTCAAACCCTTTTCCGTTAGTAATTCCCATAATAGTCTCTCTAAAATCGGGCTTCATAGTATTCACTACGTGATCTGCACCTAACTCCTTAGCGATTGCTAGCTTTTCATCATCAATATCAAATACTGTGATTTCTTTTGCTCCCATGAGTTTTGCACATTGAAGCGTTAATAATCCAATGGTTCCCATTCCGGTAATCGCAACGGTAGACATGGGTTTAAAGTCCATAAGAAAAAGTCCGTGTAAGGCTACTGTTAAGGGTTCTAAAAACGCCCCATGGATCATATCTGTTGCATCCGGTAATTTTACAATGTTTGTGAGAGGCGCCTTAACATACTCCGCCCAAGCACCATATTCTCTTGACCCGATAAAACTATAATGTTTGCATAATGCATGATTTCCACTGAGACAATCTTCACATTGATGGCAAGGTTTTAACGGCGCAATCGCAACTTTATCACCAACTTTAATCCCTTTGTTGTTTTCCTGAACCTTTGTCACAATCCCTGAAAACTCATGTCCAAATACATTTGGATAGTAATGGGATGCATTACCTAATACTCTCGGTAAATCAGAGCCACAGACACCGGATGCTTTTACTTGAATCAAGGCTTCATCTTTCTTGAGATCCGGCAACTCAATGTCCATCACTTGAAGATGTTGTGGCTCTGTTAGTACAGCTGCTTTCATGTCCTTCCTCCTTTATTTTGCTCGTCAGCAAGTTCCATTATTTATTGTAACCTAGAATTTTTCCATCTAAATCCCATAGGTCTTCCCATGAATCCGCATCTTCCCACAAAAAGACTTGTCCTTTAATTAAACGACACTTCTTGTCAATTTTAGCAATGGCTTCCATCTCTTCATCTGTTAATGGATTATCGATTGCGGATTGCAAGTTACTCATATATTCATTCTCTCGAACGGAAAACGGAATCGGAACTTGACCACGTTGCACTGCCCACTTCACACAAACAACTGCCGGATGTACACCTAATCGTTTTGCCGCTGCAAGGATGACAGGATCTTCAATATCTACGGTATCATTTTCTGTTTTATCTCTATCCGGCCGTGTTGGCGAACCAATGGGGCAAAAACCAATCGGTTGAATATCATGTTCAATACACCAATCATATAACTCTTGTTGTTGAAAGTGTGGATGCAATTCCATTTCATTGATACTTGGTTTTATTCGCATCAGGTCATACACTTCATTAAACTTTGCTATGGTCATATTTGAGGTTCCTATGTTTTTAACTAAGCCCATATCCACCAATCGTTCCATTTGTTGCCATGTTGCCATAAACTCTTCTACACTAAAAGGCCTTGAATCGGGATTTCTTGAATCGCCGTCACAACCCGGAGCATGATAATTGGGAAAAGGCCAATGCATCAAGAATAAATCCAGATAATTCAACTTTAAATCTTTTAAAGATTGGGCACAGGACAATAGTACATCCCCTTGCTTATGCATATCATTCCACACCTTTGAAGTAATCCAAAGATCCTCACGTTTGACGCCACCCTCCATTGCAATCTTCAAGGCTCCTCCGATTTCCGGTTCGTTCATATAAACGGATGCACAGTCAATATGTCTGTAACCGTTTGCGATTGCACCTAAAACCGCATCTGCAACCTCTTCTTTTGAAAACCGGTCTGAACCGAAAGTTCCTAGACCTACTGCCGGAATCTTATCGCCTGTTCGTAATGTTTTGCAAGGTACTGTTTCCGGTTTAATTCCATTCGGATTAATCTTAAATTCTTGTCTCAGATTCTTACTCATAATCTTCTCCTTACTATATCGTTTTGTTTTTTATATTTCTTAAAGAGCTAAACGTTTCGCTCTATCTGAAAAAAATGAATATAAAAGCATACATCACTTTTATACTCTTGGTTACATGTTTACTCATTTTCAGTACAACATTGAGCTACTGAGGCTTTAATTAAAATATTGGTCTTCAATCGATGTATCTCCGGAAAGTCCGTATAATCTTTAGCTAAGCGTTTTAGAAGCACTTGAGCCGCAGTCTTTCCTATTTCCATCATGGGTTGCTCCACTATTGACAAGGCCGGTTTAACGACTTTTGACATTTGAATATTATCAAAGCCTATTAGGGACAAGTCTTCAGGAATATTGACGCCATAATCATTAATGGCCATAATAACACCGATGGTCATCTCATAATTCGTTACAAATATGGCACTTGGACGCTCTTTTAACTGCCACAAATCTTCAAAGGCCTTATATCCTGTTTCAACGGTATAATCACCAGCAACAATCAATTCTTCATCAATAGGCAACTGATAATCTTGATGGACACGAATGTATCCCTTTCTTCTCTCTTCAGCGGTGTATGCATGTTCCGGACCAATCACAATACCAATCCGTTTATGTTTTCGCCGAATGAGTTCTTCAACCGCTTGATATGAAGCATTTAAATTGTCTGCTAAGACACAATCACATTCAACACCTTTAATCATTCGATCCAAAAGGACCACCGGAATTTTCTTATCTATAAGCTCTTTTATATATGATGTTTCTCCGCCATAGCTGACCATGATAATTCCATCCACATGTTTATCAATTAAAAATTCAAGCTTAGACCGCTCAAGGCTAGGGTCCGATTTAAAGTCACACACAATCATACCATACCCTTTACTCTGAATAATATCTTCAATATGTGAAATAATCTTCGTAAAGAAAATATTATCTAGGGTAGGTATCAACACGCCGACGGTCATCGTCTTGTTCGTCTTTAATCCACGGGCCATATTATTCCGCTTATAGCCTAACTGATCAATCGCATTTTGAATACTCACTCTGTTTTCTTCCAAGACATTACCACCATTCAAATATTTTGAAATGGTCGCAATGGATAAACCACTGTATTTAGCCACATCTTTAATCGTTGACATCCTCTACCTCCGAGCTAAACGTTTCGCTTCTTTTTTTATTATACCACGAAACGACAAAAAATCAAGAGGCTTTTTCAAGCCTCTCTGTAAAAAAACTAAAGCGTATAATTCACAATAATGTTCGGATCTAATGCTCTAAACGTAAATGACTCTGTCACAAAAAGATCCACCGTTTTGTTATTATGACTTACATAACCTATCGCTAAATCTTGACCAATCGTCATTTCTAAATCCTCATTATTATATGGAACCATAATAGCACCTTCAAGTGTCGGACTATATACGATAGATGTACCTAATAAATCTTCTATACGTTTCTTAAGGGGATACGCCCCCAATTCTGTATCAATTAATTGTAATGCCTTTTCACCAACAACCAATGTATAAGGTTTTGAAGCAAAAGCATTTTGCAAGCGAATACGACCTTCAAAGACAGCATCCATGATACTTTTTCCTTCATTTCCAAAAGGAAGCGTCTCACTATTTGCAGAATTAATAATTCCTTTGATTGGTCCATTTTCCAAACCATTATATACAGCATGATCTTCAAAAAGAGCCATCTTACGTGTAGCCTCTTCTAAAGGTTCAAAATCAATATCCTTTGCACCACGTTGAAGATTATCTAATTCTTTCAAATCCAAGGAGAAAGAAATCCTTGCTTCAGTTAAAGGCTGTATCTTGTAAATTCCGCTTTGTACATCGCCGTCATTGCCACTGATGTCAACCAACCGGCCTTCAGGTACAGCTGTATAATCCAGACCCATCGGTCCATTAACATGCACAACACGCCGAGCAGATAAACATGCTTTTAAAACTTCTGCTGCTCGATCATCGATTTCTTCCCAAGCTTCTTCCGTTAACGGTGCCAAGTTTCTTTTCAGTAAATTCATACAAATTCCTCCTTATAGATTCCCTTACAACATGTGTAACAATGAATAGTTCTTATTTTAAATTTCCAATGTTTAAATCCTTATCGTCATCGCTGTCTTCTTCGCCTTCTTCTTCTAATTCAAGAATCGGCTTGGATTTGAATAGATAGGTTCTTAACTCATCATCCCATCCGTCCATATTTCGGCGCAACCATTCAATTGTCATAACAGCATGCTCAATCTCTTCATCCCTATTATGCGCCATAATTTTTTTCAGTTCAGGATCATCTGCTGCATCGACACGTTGGTTATACCAATCAACAGCTTCAATCTCTTCTTTTAAACTGTGAAGCGCCCGAGTTAAATCTTTCGTTTTCGTTTCTAGATATTCTACTGGTTCATGAAAATCTGACATAGTAACCTCCTAAATTATAATCGCTTATTATTAGCTAATCTTGACAAAAAAATGGACCTAACCTATAATAAACTTAATATTGAGTTTATAAAGATAACTTAACGAGTATATAGTGTACTCTGAGTCAAGCTCCTGATATTAGTATAACGAAATTACGCAAACTTGTCAAACAGGAGGATGGTACCATGCGTCAGTTAACCCGTTCCGAATTGGACCGAATTTCACGTCAACAATCCATTTTAGAAGCTGCTGAAAAAGTCTTTGTCGAAAAGGGCTATGAAAAAACTTCTATAGCAGATATAGCAAAAGAAGCTGTATTTACAAAGACCACCATCTATAAATATTTTCCCACCAAGAATATTATTTATTATTATGTTGCTGTAAGAGGTTACGAGCATTTAGAAGATGCTTTTAAGGATACATCCGGATCAAGCGAAAATGGATTTTGTGAACTTGTTAATCTTTGTCATACCTTTCATGATTTTTATATTGAACATCCCCGCTTATTTCAAATAATGGGGTCTATTCATCATATCAAATCCGCAAATGAACCTCTCCTTGAAGAGAGTGGATGGTATGACCTTTGGGAGCGCCTCATTGAATTCTTCAAAAAGGCACTTCGCAGAGGTATTGAGGACAAAAGTATAAAAAAAGATGCTCCCATTGCAGAAACATCTTATAGTTTATTTTACTATTTAACTGGTTTTTATCATCAATACTATGATAATTTTAAGGCCATCCAACGACATCCCGAAGTTGATCAAGATCGATTATTAAGCCTCTCACTTGATCTTTTAACCAAAAGTCTTAAAGAATAGAAAATGATGCAATGATTATTTCTAAAGACCATTAATCATATGGTCTTTTTATGTAGCAAATTAATGCAACCAAATACTTGAAATAACCGAATCCTCATTTAGTGTCGAATCAATTCTAAATGAAATAATTTCAGTATCTGATAATTTAAACTCAAATTCTCCCCATGCTTCTACAGGTTCCGGAATGAATTCTTCGTATTCATTTCTATAATAATCTAACACCTCTATTGCATTGTCACCAACTTTATATCCTGATTTTAGAGGATAATTCGGTGAATCTGTTCTGATTAACCATGTACGGAAATCCTCACCAACAAATGCATCAATTGAAGTTATTCCGCTCATTACTTGCATATGCGGTTCCATATCACCATAGGGTTCATCCGGAAAAGTATATATGCAAAGATTTTCTGATGCTAGATTAAAATCCCTGTCCAAAATACCTATCATCTTTTCGATCCTATCTCCAACTTGAAATTCGCCTAAAGCCTCAGTTTTATTTGATTTAGTAGTTTCAAGTTTTTCAAGCTCATCATAGGGAACATATCCAAACTTCATATTACCATAATGATTCATCATTACAAATCCCCATTTACTACCATCTTCCAAATCAAGTACCGCTCTACAAAACATAATGCTCTTCGGGTCATACATCTCTTCAATATCCACTGACAAAGGCGAATCATTTATTGGATATGCTCTAACACCAATATTGCCAATATATTTTCTAAGTCCACTTGATTCTTGATATTTCCAATTGCTAGTGCTCGGAAAATCAACCACTTTTTTCATTGATTCGATAACTTTTTCCAGTTCGTATTCTTTTTGATTATACATTTCTTTACTAACAGTTGATTCTAGTAAGTCATCAATCTCACTCTTCAAATGTTTAATTTCATTGTTTTGATTTATTACAAATATTACTATAACTATAAACAAAAAACAAAGTATTGTGGTAACTAAAGTTATTGCAATTCTCTTTTTAGCCATCTTTATCTCCCCATAATTTGATTACTTCCAATATTCTTCCCATTATCGTACTCTTGATATTCAGCGCCACTCACGTACGGAAATTGAGAATCAATCAACTCAAAGCCTTCTTCATAGGTGTATTCCGGTCTACACCCAATTAAAATAATTGGAATTAGAATAATAAGTATCAACAATCCGGTCATTCTTATTTTAAATTTTTCAACCTTTTATTGGTATATAATTTGTATGCAACAAAACATATGAACATTGATAAAGCCACTCCGGCTCCGACCTGATATACTCCCTTATATACAAATAAGAATCGAATGATGAATTAACCCATTAATAGTATTACCAATAAAATCAGCCCCAACACTGAGATGACCGTGAAATATACTGCACAGTTTTTTATCGTTTTTAAGTACATCCATTTCCTATATTTCATTAACTGTTCTAATTCAATATCTGATAAATCCGTATAGCTTATTTTTCTAAACCCATATCCCGAATTATCTTGAATGATACCATTGGGTAAATCAAAACCCTCTTTAATCATTTTTGAATATTTTTTATCATCTTTATTCGAACATGGTTCATATTGAACTATCCCAAACTCTTCTCGATATTCCTCTAGTTCGTTTCGAAGATCCCTAGCCATAGCTACCTCCCTATCCATTAAACCGTACTGTGTAGATAAATAAACCTAACAGAACATTTATAATTACAAATACGCTCGTAAATTCAAATAATAGCTTCTATACTATATAACAGCTGAGCACCTTATATGTTACACTATTTCAAATATTTTTTTAGGTATTCTCAAACAAGATATGAACAATTTTTTCTAGGACTTCGCGGTCAATCGGCTCACTTAATTTAACAAAATAGAGGGTATTCTCTTTAACAAGCATCACTTGCGTATTAAATCTTGAAAGATTGTAGGCCATGTCTATTCCATCCACTTTAAATGCTAAACTGTACACATAATTCCTTTGTTGTTCATCAAACATCATGTTGTCTTCCATTCTTTGCATTTCATCATGAATGGCTTTATTTGCTATGATTTGAGCTATCCACTCCGTCCTCGCTTGCACATAAGTCACTTCAATATCATTAAAATTGTCCTCATCACTTTTGTGATAACTACTGTATTCAAAACTAAGTGGCACCATTATCGTCTGATACTTTTCTATATATTCAGGCTGAAATACGAAATCAGACCCAAAATCTTCATGCCTTAATATTGGTATTCCAGATGGGATCTCGCCAACTCTTCTTTCATAATCCATATGACTCACCAACGTAAATGTAACACTAACCGTCAATGCCCACGCCACGAAAAAACCGACTATCAATAGAATAATGTTCGTTGAACGCCTACTCTTTATCTTTTTTATTTTAATCCGAAGCAATATTCCAAAGCCAATCGGAACAACCATATTTATCAAAATCACAAATAACAGTGTCAAGTTAAAATACGATGTAAACATGTTCAAAATACTATATATTAAATATATAAAAACCAATGTAAGCCCACTATTATATATACCATTTCTAATTCGAACTTTTTTATAAGAATCAAAAATCAGCGATTCGTTTTCTTTTGCTCTTGATCTATTTCTAATCAGCCAAAAAATCAAGGGTATCATATAACCGACACAAACTATTAACATGAGACTCGGATATGTTACAGCAAACAAACCTCCTGTCCTATAAAAATCATCAAATCGCAAATTTTTTAATCCCATCCATAATTGAAACACCAATAGAAGTATAAGTAAAGGAAAAGTGATTAGTTCCCCTTTTTTCATGGCATTCCATATTGATCTGTATTCTTCCAATGGTTCCGTATAAATAGGCGATGCTTTACTCTCAGGCATTTTATAATATACAAAGTACCGTTCATTCTTTGCCGCTAGCGTCCAACCACTATCTTCGCAAAATTCTTGATAAGTGTCTTCTTTGTCATAGTCAGGATAATCTAGTGGTGTCACCGGTTGAAAACAAGTTACTGAAAAATCCAGCTCACAAGGCTCAATCGGTCGATACGTATCTCTAATTCCATTAATATTCTCGACCAGCCACCCTTTCATGGCCATATCTTTATACGTTTTTTCAAGATACATTTTGTCAATTGCTGATACAATCTTTATCCTTTTACGTTTTCCATATTCATTTATATCTCTATGTATAATGTTTTTAACTGTCCCCATCAAGTTTTCCCCTCCAATATCCGTTCACCGTCTAGGACCAACTGTTTTAACCGAAAGAATTCTTTGTTTAAAAGGTCATGTCCCTTTTTTGTCATCACATAACTTTTCTTATTATTTGTACTACTGACTTGCTCTACAATATCTTCAGCTTCAAATCTGGCAATTAAATGATACAGTGTTCCGGGGCCGACTTTGACCCGTCCGCCTGTCATCTGATCTACCTTCTGCATAATTCCATATCCGTGTAAGGGTGTTATTAAGCACAACAATACATAATACATTGGTTCTGTCAGATTCTGCAACTGCTTCCTAGCCATATTTTTTCCTTTCACATAAATATATCGAGTGTTGATATATTTATATTATATCAATACTCGATACAAATCAAGCTAAATGTGAATTCTAGATATAAACTTCGATTTTACTCATCTTACCCTCACGATTGAAAATTCTTTGGCTTGTTGCCAGATCTAAGGTATCCGCATCTTCAAAAATATTTTCTCTACCATCTTTATAAGAAACGATGATTTTCTTTTTATCGTTCAGATAATAGATTACCGGAACTGAACAGAATGTAAATCCTAAGGAATTCTTATCTAAGCGGATTATTTCTTCATTTGTTTCATTACTATTTCTAGGGAGGGACCAGTTTTTCATCTCTTTTAAAAACTCAGACTTTGCTAATAACTTGGGGTTAAATCGAATAAGTCCATCCTCGACATTCACTCCTAATTCACCGAATCGAGAGATGAAATCTTCTTTAACCTGTCCGGTCATGCCCGGTTGCTGAGCGCCTGCAAATCCTGGAGTATGAGAATAGGCCTCCGTTGGAAAGGCTCCATATTGTTCTGGTGATTTTTCCAATCCTATGCCTTCTTTAATCGTTTCATAAGCATTCATTAGCTTCTTAGCTTCTTCATTCATCCCCTTTTGTTTGTAGATATCATTGAAGTTTTCTTGAGCTGCTAAGAGGAGTTTTGAGACCATGTGCCAATAAATACTTCCTAAGCCTTCATATTTATAAAAAGTTCCCGAGCGTCCGGTGAAGGCATGATGATTAAAAAGTTCTGCAAAGATTTTTTCAACGATTTTAATCTCTTCATCCGAATATTCTTTTGTGGTCTTAAGTGCTTCTCCAATTTCTTCACCATTTCTAAATCGACCATTAAAATGGTATTTTCCATGTACATCTTTTTCGATAAAGCGTGTGCGATTTTTATTGACTTCTTCTATTAAAACAGATGAGGACATCACTTGTTCATCCGGAATTACATTTTTCATTAAGAACTTTGGCAACTCTCGATTTGGATAGAGCATATAGCTATTTTGATCTTCCCGGTAAATAGAACTATTTTTTAGTGCATCTAAGACCCGAATGGCTTCCTCTGCATCTAAAGCTTTTGAACTTAAAACAGACACTTGACCTTCTAACATCTCATAGAGATAGGAGATGCTACATTTTTTCTCATCAAATCGTATAAGATTATAGGAATGATAAAGGCCATCCTTACGTTTGTTCTTTTTGATTGAATCATTTAAATGACGCATTGAAAGATCAATAAAATCTTGAAGAGATTCTATCGTGAGTCGTCCTTTATCTCCTGAAAACCCATGATTATAGATAGAATTTCTGTACCTTTCCCCAATCTTACCTAATGATTTCACAATCTCAAAACGTATCTCATCAGACATTTTATTATCAAGAAAATGTTCACTATCTTTTAATACCTTAGCTGTATCACGAAACATTTGAAGCACTTCAACTGAAAGCTCAATTGTGTCTTTTTTTATGTCATTTATGATTTCACTCATAAAGACTTGGAAACGATGCATATAATACAAGGTAACCATTGATAATCCATTCCCAACAAGAGCGTTATTGGCATCGTTCCACTCTGGCCGTTGCGTATTCATCCAAATGCCACCCTCCGGTACATAGTTTGAAAGCTTAGCAAGAAGTGTCACCAAAAGTTTTTCCATTAAGTTCACTTTATAAATTTCATCCTTGCAAAAAACCAACTTCCCATCGGATCCAATACTTGCCGTTTTATCCTTAATAGCTTGTTCACTCGCGTCATCATACACAATACTGTTTCTTGGGTCGTCGACTAATGCATCAAATCCCTTAATTTTATAAGGAACATTTGCATATACAAAAATATCTTTATGAAAAAGGTCCTGTAACTTTTCAGGATGATAATCCTTAGATAATTCCATTAGCTTTAATAGATAAACAATTTGATGATCTCCCCAGTATCCAATATTTGACCACGGATCTTCAGGGTCAAGTATTTCCCAGTCAATGCCGTCTTTGCTAATTCGATAGGGGTTATATCCATCTGCTGTTGATGCATTGACAAATTTAGCAATGATACTTTCCGTATATGCAGGGTAGGAAATAGATAAGGCTTCCCAATTTTGAAAGATATCACGCCAATTCCCTTCAAACTTCAGGTCTTTGCTACCATCCTCTTTAGTAATTTCTATATTGAATTTATTCCACGGACGACTTGGATCTCCATGACGCCGACTAAATGTAAGTGGTAAGTACTCAAATACGAGTCGTTCAAAGTCTTTATTATCTAGCTCTGCCGCTAATGCAAGAAGTTTGTTATAATTAATTGTTTCTGGTAATTGCTTCATAAAATCTAGCTGTTTGGTGTATACATCTTTATTCCAATGACCTACAAATGTTTTAAAATCTTCTCTGTCTATGTCATAACCATCAGCATATATACCGCCTCGCATAATATTATACAGCGTATTGGAAAAGTGTCTATAACTCGCCTTCTCATTAGCCGTACATTGGAATCCGTCTGCATTAAATACAAGATGTTTAAGATTGTATTCGCCCTTTGAAACATCAGCTTCAATGGATTCAAGGATAGTTGGATTTTCTTTGATATCTTTAATCAGTTTCTCAACTTTTGAGGCACTTTGGTTAAGTTCAGCGATTATATACCAGTTTTTTGATTCTTGACCTTTAAGGCGTATAATATCTTCAACATAGTAAGAACCTCTTCTCCCCTTTATATCAACTTCTGTTTGAATTTTTTCATTTAAGGAAAATGCGTTTACTTGCTGTTCTGACAAAAGGTAATTCGGGCTCTCCAACCCTTTTGACCACACTGTTGTTGCCTTTAATGATTCACTCGGCTCCGCTTTATCTGTTAATATCGAACTCAGTGTATAGATGCCAAGTCCTGCATTTTCAACTAACTCACATCGTTTATATCCATCAACAAGGGTACTTTTTGTCATTTGCAAAAGGGTATTGACTCCATAAGGTAAAATGTTGCGAATACCATCTAGAACTCTAATCTCGACTTCTTTTTCTGCTAAGTTAACGATTCTGGATTCTTTGATGAATCCATATAGGTCACTGCTTTTCCATGTATAAGTATACCTAAGCTCAAGATCATGATTGATCTCTTCAAACATAATTTTGTTACCAATTGTGTTTTTATATAGATTTCTAGTAATCTCATATACATTGCTATTATGCAGTGAAAAAGGGATCCAGAGATAATTTTTCTCATCTTTATTGACGATGAGTTCTGTATGTGATCCGGTTGTCTCAAAACTATCATGGATTTTATCATCTGTATAATACGGAAACAAAGCTGACTCTGCATTTTTACGACCACAGGTTAACCCTCCCGTACTCGATATAAACATCCATTGATCCGTGTTGCTGACTACTGTCATAAAGAATGGATTCATTTGATTGTAGTTTTTAATCTTGAAAAAAGTGTTCTCATTCATTGTTTCCGTTTTTAACGAAATCGTTTTCGTTTTCCTGTGCAAAAAAGTGCTTCCGAAATATAAATCTTGTATCGTATTCATCATAAGTTCCTTTCTATAAATAATTTCAAAATTCCTAATCACCATTAATTATATACTGCTATGGCTTAAAGTGCAATCAAACCTGGCACCTTTATAAAAACTACCCGGTTCCTGAATTTCCACTTTTAAATGCTTATTTTCTAAATATAACATTTACATCCTCCTTTTTTTGATATATTTATACTTATTATACAATAGTCAAGAACAATTCTTATTGTTTTTACCAATGTTCCTCTATTTTCATATGTTAATATCATACAGTTTACCAATTGTTTTTTAGGCATATATCACATATAATAAGGCCATTAAAGAAAAGAGGCGATAAAAATGAAAAATAATACAATATATCTTTCACGAAATTTACAAAATGATGTTTTATGTTATGAACCCGTCGTCAACTATAACATCAAAAAATCTAACCATAGTTTTTTCAAAAAAATGTTAACTTCTATTACGAATATGCTTGCGTCATAATCACTTATAAAATATAGGAGGATATCATGACATATTACTCATTATAAAGCACCATCGATACCTCATGGGTACGATGGTGTTTTTACATATACTCAAAAACTTTTTCTATAGCAAAACTTGCAATATCCGGATCAAACTGCTTGCCGGAATTTTCTTTTATTTCATTAATTGATTCTTCTTTTGAAAGTGCTTTTCGATAGGGACGATCTGACGTCATTGCATCATAAGCATCGACTATTGCAATAATTCTCGCTTCATACATGATGGCTTCTCCTTTAATTCCATTTGGATACCCCTTACCATCCCAACGTTCATGATGTTGCAAAACAATGTTTGAAATATGGTTTAGCGCTTCGTTTTTTACTAATGCCTTATGACCATATACTGGGTGTTGCTTTATTATTGCGTATTCCTCTTCATTCAATTTACCATTTTTATTAATTATTTCTTTGGGTATTACGGCTTTTCCAATATCATGAACCAATCCAGCATAATATAATTGATTTGTCTCTTCATCGGAAAAATTCATTGCTTTTGCAATCATTTTCGAAATATTTGCCACATTCTCATTATGATTTTTTGTGTATTCATCATGAATCTCAAGCAATTCAGTCAAAGATAAAATCATAGTTTTTAACAAATTCAATTGAAGTTCTTGGTATTTTTTTTCTTTGTCTTCAAGTTCATCCATAAATCGAGCTCTATTGCGCGTAAACTTCATAATTGTTTTAAGCATTGAATCCACCTGAAATTGTTCCACGTCCATATTTTCAGTATTTACAACCTCAAAATAATATGGGTTTTCATGAATTTGTTTTTTCCAGATAACAATTGGATGAACTTCAATAATGTTTTTAATCATGGTACTCGAGAATTTATCAATATTGTACCGGCATATTGCTGAAACAGGATAAGAGCCAAATATTTCTTCATTAAGCATATACTCATAGTCCATAATTCTTGCAAATCCATCTTCATAGTCTAAAACCCAACTAATTTCACCGGTAATGGCAAATGCATTATATCCATCTTGTACTGAATTTATAGCTAAGCTTTTAAGTAGCTTTATCATCTTTTTAGGGTTGAATTTACCATCTTTTGCATAAGCGTCATTTTTATCTAAAATCGTTAATTGTCTATTAGCAATGACTTCCTCTACATCAATCGATAGTCGAAGCGTCTTCAAAATAAGCTCATTGTCTAGGCCCCCTGAAACATAGAAACATCTCTCATTTTTCTTTATTCTAGAAATAATATAATATGCAATGACATCTGCATTCGATGCAGCATCTTTTTCATCATACAGAAGCACCATGTGATCACCCGCAATGATTTGATCCATTTTTTCTTGAAAATGAGTATCTAAGTTCATTTTAAACGCTCCTTTCGTAAAGCTTCTAGCTTGTTTTAATTATACACCATTTTAAGTTTTTTTGCTTGTATTATAATCACTTATACAAGATAACCTGCCATTGAGAAACTCTGCGGCTACATGATCGGCTGTTATATCTTCAATAATGTCATAACTGTTAAAAA
>ASRK01000057.1_pt1 | contig 25536 bp, 23 predicted proteins | sample 693218 | NCBI WGS metagenome assembly ASRK01 (sample SAMN02169240, study PRJNA158439) | bioreactor metagenome | isolation source: day 48 sample from continuous culture bioreactor inoculated with sediment... | place: Germany: Bremen
TGGATTCGTTAGTGGTGGTGCATGTGCGTGGAGTGACGCTGCGACCGTTATTCCATGGGAAGTCTATCTTCATTATGGGGATAAAACGATCCTTAAAAATCAATATCAAAGTATGAAGGATTGGGTTGATTGGATTATTGCAAGAGATGTTGAATCGGGTGACCATAAGTTATGGACTGTAGGATTTCACTTTGGAGACTGGTTAGCCCTTGACGGACCCATTGAGGGCGGTGTTCTTGGAGGTACGGATAATGGGCTGCTAGCCTCAGCATATTATCGACTTTCTACTAATATTTTGGGAAAAACAGCCAAAGTTTTAGGGTATACACAAGATGCTCAGTATTATGCCGAGCGCTCAGAAGAGGTCAAACAAGCGATTCAAAATGAATATTTTAGTAAAAACGGTCGGTCCACCATTCTTACCCAAACGGCCCATGTGGTAGCCTTACACTTTGATTTGGTCGAAGAATCAGTAAAACAGCGTGTTTTAGGTGATTTGACGGCACTCCTTAAAGCGGATAATATGCATTTGAAAACGGGATTTATCGGTACGCCCTATTTATGCCGAGTGCTGTCTGATCATGGAGATTCCGATAGCGCCTATCAGATTTTTTTCCAAGAAGATTATCCAAGCTGGCTCTACGAAGTTGTTATGGGAGCGACAACAATATGGGAGCGTTGGAACTCTATTATGCCGGATGGTAAGATTAGCGGTACCGGCATGAACTCCTTAAACCATTACGCCTATGGTTCTATTGCGGAATGGATGTATCGTAATATGTGTGGCATTAATCCAATAGAAGATGCACCTGGATTTAAAAAGATTATCCTTCGTCCACAATTTTATGGAAAACTTTGCTTTGCAAAAGGTTCGGTTCGAACGGCAATGGGATGGGTTCGAAGCGAGTGGAAGTTGCTGGAAAATAATCGTGTGAAATATACATGTGATATTCCCTTTGATACGACAGCCACCCTTTACCTGCCCGATGCAGATCGAATATGTGTTGAAGGCATTGAGGATGATTTTATGGATGTGAAACAAGAAGATACGTCTGTGCTTCTTGAATTGGTAGCCGGCCATTATGACTTTGAGTATACCTTGACCTCAAGTTATGCATTAGAATATTCGATTGCATCAGGAATCAAAGAATTACTATCGGTAGATGCGACAAAAGCGATTTTAGAAAAATACGCGCCCAATATATTTAAGGCAGACCAAGGAGATATGGGTATGGCACTTCCCTATAGTATCCAGGATATTGTGGAAAGTTCAGAAGGATTTATCCGACAGACTATGCTAGGTGATTGTGATATTGATCGACTTGATGAAGAATTAAGAAATGTTTCGATAAAGATTCGTGAAGAGATTGGCTAAGAGTTCTTGTATATTTAAAAAAAATAAAGTACAATAAAAAGGATTGAATTTTCGATTTGTATCGATTATGTACGATTGCGAAAACACAAAAGACTGAATTTAAGGTGGTAAAGGCAATGAATGGCAAAAAACAACGAAAAATCCTTGGGATATATATTCTTTTGCTTTTGTTTGTGATTACAGGTTGTAAAGAACAAGATGTCCGTCAAGACATATCGTCAGATACTGTGCGAATAGGTATGATTCCAAAGATTATCGGAATCTCATACTTTGATCAGTGTGCAGAAGGCGCCAAAGAAGTTGCCGATAAGTACGGGATGGAATTGATTTATCGTGGACCTTCATCGGCAGATGCAGCTTCCCAAGTCAATATTGTCCAGGATATGATTTATGATGGTGTTGACGTGATTGCTATTGCACCGGTTGACCCGGATGCGGTTAAAGTTGTTTTAGATGAAGCCCGGAGTAAAGGAATCATTGTAGTGACCTTTGATGCAGATTCAGTCAATGAGAGTAGAGATGTTTTTGTCAATCAAGTTTCAGCGAAAGAATTAGGAACACACCTTATCGATGAATTAGTTAAGCTTGTTGGCGCTGAAGGTAACTATGCTATTTTGACAGCGTCGATGACTGCGGATAATCAAAATACATGGATCCATTGGATGAAGGACTATCAGGCGCAGCAGTATCCGGATCTTAATCTGTTGACAGTAATCCCCACCGATGAAGATCAGCAAAAAGCCTATGCCCACACACGAAACCTCGTTCAGGCCTATCCTGAACTTGATGGGATTATAGCCATGTCGACGGAAGCGGGGCCGGGAGCTGCGCAAGCCATAAAGGTATTAGGAAAAAAAGATGAAGTTAAGCTCTATGCCTTAGCCTTGCCCAATGATATGCGTGACTATTTAAAAGAAGGGTCAGTGCATTTAGCAACGCTTTGGAATCCATATGATCTAGGCCGATTAACGGTTGAAGTTATTCATGTCCTTCAACAAAAGCAGGAAATTACTGACGGTTCTACTTATGGAGAGATTGGACCGATTGAATATATTGAGTCTGAGAGAACTGTCATAATGGGAGAGCCTTTAGACTTTAACGCCATGAATGTGGATGATTACGATTTTTAAGTAGAATGGTGGTTCATATGAATACAAAAAAACTCTTAAAAAAACGCGAGAGCTATATTTTTTTCATGACAGTGATCTTATGGATTGCAATATCAACGACGAATTTGAATTTTGCCCATCCGGCATATTTGCTTGAACTTATCGGTGTTAATAGTGTATATTTTATATGTGCATTAGGTGTTCTTCCCTTAATGATTAAAGGGCATTTTGACTTGTCAATGGGAGGAATTATAGCGCTGACAAGTGTAATCCTTTCGCTTATGACCGGCTATATTTTACTACCCATACCAATCCTTATCTTTTTGGGTGCATTCATCGGAGGCCTTATAGGAGTAGTTAATGGAAGTTTGATTGCAAAATTTAAGGTGTCGTCTGTTGTTGTGACCCTTGCAACCATGTACATTTTTTATGGCATTTCAAAATTTATCCATCAAACTTTCCTTGGTAATTTTTTCATGAGTGATGGATATATGATCCAAGATTATTATGGTGCGATTGAGAATGTGAGCGTCTTACTTATGGCGTTGACTACTTTTTTTGTATTAAAGCATACTCAGTTTGGTCGAAGTGTGTACGCGTTTGGAGGCGATCGCAAATTAGCCATGCAAAAAGGTTATCGTGAATCGGTTTCAACCATAAGGGCCCATGGATTTAGTGGCTTAAGCGCCGGTATTAGTGCGGCGTTGCATTTGATTACCTTTAATCAAACCAGTGTAGATGCATATATGAATATTGAATTTGAACTGATTATTATCGTTATTTTAGGTGGATTACATATATTGGGTGGTTATGGAACAGTTTTTGGAACATTGATTGCAAGCCTTTTCATTATCATTCTTAGAAGTGGTTTGGTTTTTGCTCGAATTCCGGTTTTTTGGCATGATATGATGGTTGGTGGCATTATTATTGGGGTCATTGCTTATGGTGTCTTAAAAGACCGTGTCAAAAAAAGATATATAAAAGTGGGTGAAACATAATGTTTAGTTCATATGAAAAAAAATTGTTGGGTATTCTTTTTGGCATGATCCTATTAGGAACCGTTCTTTTCGGAAGGGAATTTTTGTCTATAAAAACATTATTGATTATGGCCAATCAATTGCCGGAATATGGACTTATTTCAATAGCCTTAATGATTACACTCATTGTTTCCGGAATGAACCTATCCATTGTTTCCATGACAACGCTTGCAGGAATTATCGGGGCCTTAACGATGAATTATGCCAGTGATTTAGGCGCTTTTTCGGTTGTCATTGGTGTCTTGGTTATGTTGTTCATAGGGTCCTTGGCAGGGATGCTTAACGGTGCGGTGGTAAGTTTTCTTGAGGTGTCTCCCATATTAACAACCCTTGGGACCATGATGCTTTTTAAAGGTGCTGCATTGAATATTACCAAAGGCGGAGCCATTACATCATTTCCCTCGGCCTTCACCTATATAGGCAATGGTAAAATTTTGGGAATTCCATTTCCTATGATTGTATTTATCCTTGTTGTAGTTTTTATGGGGTGGTGGCTCGATGCAAGTTCTTTTGGCAAACAGCTCTATCGAATAGGGAAAAACCGGGAAGCAGCTATATATTCCGGTATTAATGTGAAAAAAGTCGTTTTTATGGCCTATATTATTGCAGGATGCATTGCCGGCATTACGGCGGTGATTATGTCAGCGCGATATAACTCGATTCGCGTTGACTATGGAGAGACCTATTTGTTAAATGGTTTGGTCATTGTAAGTTTAGGTGGAATTGATATTAAAGGTGGAAAAGGGACCATGATGGGGGTCTTAATTGCCGTCATTATCATGAGTGTAGTTTTAAGAATAATGAACTTAGCCTATGTCGATTCGCATTTGATGAGTGCGATTATGGGAGTCATTTTATTGATGAATATTTTTGTTCAGTATTATTCTGAGCAACGGTTAAAGCGTAAAATAGAAAAAGAAATATAGGTGATAAAATGTTTGGTATCGAACGATTACAAGCCATAAGGGAGCTTGTTAAAGAAAAAAAATCCGTTGAAGTAGCATATTTGAGCAAAGAACTTGATGTTTCAGAGGTGACAATTCGTAGAGATTTAGATAAGTTGGAAAAAGAAGGACTTGTTGAGAAAACCTACGGTGGAGCTATACTGATTGACAATAATCAAGTGACTTCAGACGTGCAAAAAAGCACAAATGATGAAGACGTGGAAGTAGACCAGTGCTTTCATCGCATCACCGGCGTGGCGGCGAAAACTATTGAGCCGGGAGATACCGTTTTTATCGGTGGGAGTGCCATGGGAATTGATTTGGTAAAATGTCTTGTTGATGCCAAGGATATGATTATTGTAACCAATAATATTGAAATAGCCATGTTTGTATATAAAGAAAGCAGCCATAAGTTGGTTATGTTAGGCGGAGAGATCGATATGGTCAGCGGCAATGTTGTTGAACTTGATCAACTGGATGAACTCTTGATAGAAAAAGCCTTTATAACTGCAGATGGTGTTGATTTGCAATATGGTTATACCGTCAATGAAAAAAATGAAGTGCGCTTATATAAAAAATTACATCAAGTGTCAAGAGATGTTATCGTTGTTGTTCCGAGTGAGCGTTATCATAAGCGTGGCTTAATCAAGATGGCGCCGCTTCCGTCAATTATGACGGTCGTATCTGATAAAGAAATGCCGGAAGACTTTAAAGCCTTTTATTTTGAAAACAATATTAAAGTGCACACGTCAATGTTGAACTAATCACAGGAGAAGTCTATGGGTGAAAAAAGTATTTTAATTGAAAATGTTAAAAAAGTATATCACCATAATACCGTTTTAAACATTGAAAAAGCTTCTTTTGACCTGGGAAACATTTATGGGATTACGGGGACAAACGGAGTCGGAAAGACAACATTATTAAAAATAATCAGTAAGGAAATAATGCCGGATGCAGGGCAAGTGATTCATGACTTAAAGGTCGAAATGGTATGTCATGAAAACGGTCTCTTTCAAGATATGACAGTGTATGAAAATATGTTTTTAAACCGGGAGCCAAAGCAGTCTTTCTTAGGGGTTAAAGCCTTTGACTGGAAAGAAGCCAAGCGGAAAACAAAAGCAATTCTGGATATGTTTAAGTTAGACATCGATCCCTTGGTCACGGTGCGAGAATTAAAAATGGCAACACAAAAACTTCTTGAAGTCGTCATTGCCTTATCGAAGGAACCGGATGTGTTGATTATTGATGAACCCTTGACCTTGTTAGATTTACAGCAAGTTCAGTTTTTAAACGAAATGGTAAAAGAGTACATGACTGCAGATCGGATGACCATTTATTCGTCTCACCGCTTAGATGAATTGTTTCAGGTGGTTGACCAAGTGGTAACCATGCGCGACGGAAAAATTGTTGCCATTCAAGAGGCAGAAGAAACGATCCTGGCCGGACTGCTTGAATTTGCAGAAAAAGATGTGCATCGTTATCCCAAGCGCAATATTACTCTTGGTAATGAAATTCTTAAAGTTCGAGGATTAAGCACACAACATATTCATAACATTAACTTTGAACTAAAAAAAGGTGAGATGTTAGGAATCGTTGGACTTCGCGGGGCTTATAAATCTTCGATTGGTAAAGCCTTGTTCGGAGCGATTCCATTTGAAGGCCATATTAAAGTCGAAGGTTCAGAAAAAAGGATGCGGTCAACGACCCATGCGGTTGAAGCCGGATTATGCTATTTAGGGAGCTCCAATGAGGGGATGTTTATTGATGATTCGGTCATGGATAACATCGTATCGGCCAATGTACCTCGTGTTCGTAAACTTAGTCGTAGCGCCAAGCAGTTAATCTCCAAATACTACTTAGATCTTCTGAATATATCAAATGCCGGTGTAGACTATTTGATGGAAAGTATGAGCGCCGGGAACAAACAAAAGGTTTTGCTGGCAAAATGGTTTTTCAGCAAGTCAAAAATTTTTATTTTTAATAAACCGACAGCAAATGTTGACAATTCATCAAAGGTAGATATCTATAATATCTTTGCAGACCTAGCGGAAACGGGAGCAGGGATTATTTTGATTAGTAATGACCTTGAAGAGATTGCAGGATTGTGTGATCGCGTTTTAGTCATTGAAGATGGTAAGATAAAACAAGAAATAAAGAGAAAAGACTTATCTGTGCACAATCTAGTTAAAGCATTGCAAGATTGGTAAAAGGTATTTCTTAAAAGACATCTCGAAAGAGGTGTCTTTTTGTTTGTATTGACTAAGTGAAAAACCAAAAATAATCATAAACGAACATAAAAACACACAAAAATGTTGACAAATGGTTAAAACAGTTGTAACATGTAAACAGATGGAACAAAACGAACATAAACGTAAACGAACAAACAAAATGTTCAAACAAATACTGTGTAGGAGTTGGCAAAAAGATATGGCAATTTTAGAGTTAAAAAATATTTCTAAAAACTTTGGCGGCGTGCAAGCGCTACGAGGCGTCAACCTAGAACTTAGGCAAGGCGAGATTCATGGGCTCATGGGAGAGAATGGTGCCGGAAAATCAACAACGATTAAGGTTATTACCGGTGTTCATCAACCCAATGAAGGTGAAATTTACCTAGATGGTAAAAAAATCGTTATTGAAGATCCCAAGATGGGTAGTGAATTAGGAATTGCAGCGATTTATCAACATGTTACGGCGTTCCCTCACTTGAGTGTAACGGAAAACATTTTCATGGGTCGTGAACTTATGAATAAATTCAACATGTATGATTGGAAAACCATGAATGCAGAAGCCCAAGAATTGTTGGATGACATCGGTGGTGACATTGATGCTAAGACCATGATGGGTGACTTAAGTGTTGCAAAACAGCAGCTTGTTGAAATTGCAAAAGCGCTTTCGGCGAATGCGCGAATCCTGATTATGGATGAACCAACAGCATCATTGACCAAAGTTGAATGTGAAGAACTTTATCGGATTGCAGAAAAGCTTAGGAACGATGGCGTGTCTATTATTTTGATTTCCCATAAGTTTGAAGATGTTTTTCGACTTGCAGACCGTGTAACCGTATATCGAGACTCTCAATACATTGGCTGTTGGAATATTGATGAGATCACACAAGCAGAACTTATTAAAGCCATGGTTGGTCGCGAACTAACACAGATGTATCCAACAAAAAGCGCCAAGATAGGTCAAGAAGCCTTTCGAGTAACGAATCTGTCCAAGATGGGATATTTTCGAGATATTAGCTTTGATGTACGACGTGGTGAAATTGTAGCGCTGACAGGCCTTGTCGGAGCAGGACGAACAGAAGTGTGTCAAAGCATTATCGGTGCCATGCACTTAGATTCAGGTGAAATTTTTGTCGAGAATAAGCGGGTGAAAAACCACAATCCCAATGAAGGTTTTAAAAATGGAATCGGCTATTTACCGGAAGACCGACATTTGCATGGATTAATTCTTGATATGGACATAATAAAAAACACAACTTTAGTTAACCTAGATATGTTTTCAAAGTTTGGCTGGATGAATGAAAAAGACGAAGAAAAAAAAGTTATCGATATTGCAGACCGTATGGAGTTAAAAGCAGGTAGCTTATACGATAATCCATCCACATTATCCGGTGGAAACCAGCAAAAAGTTGTTTTTGGTAAATTATTAGTGAATGATATTAAGGTATTGATTTTAGATGAACCGACAAAAGGTGTTGACGTTGGTGCAAAATATGCAATCTACGAAGTTATGAATGAATTGGCTGCTAAAGGGTACGCCATCATTATGGTTTCTTCTGAAATGCCGGAAGTGCTTGGTATGGCTGATCGTGTCATCGTTATGCGTGAGGGAAAAGTATCGAGTATCTTTGATAACATTAACTTAGGGCAAGAACAGATTTTAGCATCCGCCCTTCCGGACTATAATCAAGAAATATGAAACAGGAGATGAATTATGACGAATAAAGCAGAATCAATAAAATCAATGACTAAGGCACATTTTTCATTAAAAGATGTTGCTAAAAGTATTGTGAAGAACAGATCGTTTGGATTAATGATGGCATGCCTTGTTTTACTAATCCTAGCATCTCAATTAACACCTCAATTATTAACAGCAAAATCATTAAATGATATGTTGAAGAATAATTCGATTGCAGGAATTTTAGCCATTGGAATGCTTATGGTTTTAGTAACACGTGGTATAGACTTATCTATTGCTGCCACAATGGTATTTAGTGGGACGGTTATATCAATGATTAATGCGGATAATCCGGAAGTTCCGGTATTCGCCCTAGTGCTATTAGCAACAGGAATCGGAACAGTTATCGGTTTTTACAACGGAATACTAGTAAGTAAACTCAAACTATTACCTATTATCGCCACATTGAGCACTTTGTATGTGGTTCGAGGATTAGCCTATGTGGTGAGTGACTCGCGATGGATTGTACCTGCAAACTTTTCAGATTCATATAAAAGTTTTGCGGTAGGAAGCCTTTTTGGTATCAATAACTTGATAATAACCGCCATTATTATGTTTTTTATATTTTATGTGGTACTGACACATTTGAAATTCGGTCGTCGGATCTTTGCAATCGGATCAAGCCCAGATTCAGCAAAAGTATCCGGTATCAAAAGTGATAGAGTCATTATAGCCGTTTATGCAATTATGGGGGCTATAGCAGGCTTTGCCGGATTTTTATACACATCCAATTATGCCATTGCACAAAGCACCATGGCCATGGGAATGGAGATGGATGTCATCGCCATTTGTATTCTTGGTGGCGTAAGTATCAGTGGTGGTACAGGAAAAATATCCGGAATTATCATCTCAACGGTATTATTTGCCATTATTAGTTCCTTCTTAAGTATGTTATCCGGTCTAAGTATTTGGACAGATGCAATTAAAGGTGTACTTATTATCGGAGCCGTTATCTTAAATATTTATACATCACGATCCGCTAAGCAACGAGCTTTACGAGAAAGGAATATATAAAGGGGTGCGATTATGACAACAGAGACGATGAATAAAAAATATCGGTTTAGCCTTGAAAAAACCGACGGAAAATTTGAGCTGAAAAGATTTTTAGTTCAATGGGAAATGATTTTAATCTATATATTTTTACTGTTTAATATTTTGATGTATTTTTTAAACGGTGATGTATTTACACGAAGCTATATGAGCATTATTCAAGCAGGAATGGATTTATCTTTTATGGTTTTTCCAATGATTTTTATCTTACTGCTAGGCGATATTGATGTATCTGTGGGTTCCATATTAGCCTTATCAGCTATGACACTTGGATTAACATATGAAGCGACACAAAATACGGCTCTATCCTTAGGCGTTTGCTTATTAACGGGAGCAGGAGCGGGATTCCTAAATGGATTTATTATCACACGATTTAAAGAAATATCTGCGGTTATCGTAACCATAGCGGGAATGCTTTTTTATCGAGGTGTCGTTAAGATCGTTCTTGATGTTCGTTCATTAACACTTTTTCCGGACTGGTTTGGCGATTTAGGCTATTCAAACTTCCTAGGATTACCGATTTCTTTATGGGTTTTTGCAATATTCGCCGTGATTTTCGGACTGATCTTGCATAAGACATCTTATGGACGTCAACTCTATGCCATGGGAAAAAACACAGACGGTGCCTATTTTTCAGGAATCAAGATTAACAAGATTAAACTGATTACATTTACGCTTATGGGACTGATGGCAGCCGTATCTGCAATATTTTACTTGGGACGGTCACCAAGTGTTGTGGCAAACGTTGGTGAAGGTTATGAACTTCGGGTTATCGCAATCTGTGTACTGGGTGGCGTATCAACCAGTGGTGGAAAAGGAAAGATTTTTGGTCCGATTATCGGTGTGTTTATCATCTCATTCCTTGATAAACTCATGGGTTACAATGGTGTTCAACCAGCGGCAAGGGTTATGGCAGTAGGTATTCTACTGGTTGTTGCTCTGCTGGCTGAAAAAATAAAATTCAAAACAAACTAATTAAATGGAGGGAACAAAATGAAAAAATTATTAGCAATCACACTTATGTTATCCATGCTCGTAGCAATGGTTGGATGTGGCGGAGGCGACTCTGACTCATCATCAAGTAGTTCAAATGCAGACACAAGCACAGACACAAGCGCAGACGCAAATGCAGACAGCTCAGATGCAGAGGTTACTGAAAGTGAAGACCCAGAAACACATGTATTTATGTTCAAAAGTACAGGGAACTTATTTGGAGACTTAATGTATCAAGGATTTAAAGAAGCAGTTGAATCCACAGGAAATCTTGCTGAATATCAATCACCTGCAGAAACAACAGCAGCAGCGCAAGTAGCTCTTGTTGAAGAACTTATTGCAAAAGGTGTATCTAGTATTACGATTTCTGCAAACGATGCAAACGCCTTTAATGCGATTTCAAAACTAGCTGAAAGCAATGGCGTAAAGTTATTAAGTTCTGACTCAGCAATTGATCCAAGCGTTCGTGTTGGTCATACAATTCCGACAACAATTGATGGTGTTGGTACACACTTAGTTTATGCAGCAATCATGATCCTAGCTGAAGAATCATATGAAAAAGATATGGATATGAAAGCAAAAGCAGAAGAAATCTTAGCGAATGATACTTTTGCTGATGATCCAGCGGTTATCGGTGTATTATCTGCAACAACTACTTCACCGGTTCAAAATCTATGGATTGCATCCATGGAAAGAGAACTAGCTCGCTTAAATGAAGCGTATCCGGGAAATATCGCTGATGCCAATGAAGGATCAGACGATTCAATGTTAGATATCAAGTATGGTAATGACGATCCTCAAGACAGTGTAACTCAAGCAAATGCATTTATTTCTGAAGACAAAGTTGACGTTATTGTATCACCAACAACAGTTGGTATGTTCGCAGCAGGACAACAACTTCAAGATGGTGGTTCAGAAATCAAGTTAACAGGTCTTGGTTTACCAAGTGAGATGGCAAACTTCATGCCTAACGGTCCTGATGATGAATTCGACGCAGTATGTCCATTCATGATGCTCTGGAACGTAATCGATCTTGGAGCGGTTTCAGGTGCGGCTGCAGTTGCATCCGTTGAAGGAACATTTGATGGTTCTGTTGGATCTTCATTTGAATATGACGGAACAACATACACAGCAATTGAAGACCCAGATAGTGACGGATCAGTTATTGTTGTTGGAAATCCATTCGTATTCTTCCAAGGAAATATGGAAGAGTGGGGAAGTATCCTATAATTTATACATAATATAAAAAGATGAATAAAAAAGATTGTTGCGCTAAGGATTTAGTGCAACAATTTTTTTTTGTAAAACTTATTTATGGAGAGCTTGATATTTTTTTGGTGTGATTTTTTCATGTTTTTTAAAGACACGGTAGAAATACTTGATATTATCAAAACCAGCACTTTTGGCGATTTGATACATTTTTTTGTCGGAAGTTGTCATCAATTTTTTGGCATGATTAATACGAATAGTATTGACGTAATCGACAAAGTTGACGCCAATCTGCTGCTTAAATTGGTGGCTCAAATAGCTTCGGTTAAGATAAAACAAGGAAGCAACAAATTCTACATTTAGATCTTTAGTGTAGTTACGTTCAATATAACGCTTAACCTTTTCAATCGTATTATCAATGGCGTAGATATTATTGTTTTTCAACATTTTTGCGATATTGACAAAAAAGTTTAGGTAATAGGCTTTGACTTCTGAAAAGGTAAAGATGGTATTTAATATGCTTTGAATACTTGTACTAACGTTCTTGCTGCCTTGATCAAAGTAAGTATTAACAATTTGTCGAGCATCATCCGATAGCTGATAACAAAAATGTTTCACATCATAGAGCGTACACTGATTTAGACTTAAAAAATAGTTGAACAATGCATCGATGAGCAATTCTACCTCATCGATTTTTCCTGACTCCACACGAAACAAAAATTCTTCAACACCGGACCACTGAATTGGGTTTGGAGACTCTTGTGCTTTATTATATAGAAGATAGTGTTGTGGCTTGCCTAGCACTTGACTATTGAGTGCGGTGATTGTTTGTAAATAAGCGGTGTGAATAAATTGAATGGATGGCTGAAGCATACTGATTCCATAAATAAAGGGTTCGTTTTGGGTTGGCGTTAGTCCGCTGAGTGATGAAATATAGTGATCCATAAGTTCCTCTGTATCAGTCACTTTGGATTCTGGTATAAAAAAAAGTATGAAATGCATATTTTCATTGGATGGATGGGAAACTAAAATCGTCAAATCATCTAATCCATTATTGACTAAATAGTCTTCAATCTCACCATTTTCAAGAACAGTCTTTGAATAGAGTGTGATTAAGCGGATATGGTGGGTCGAAGTTAATAACTTTAACTCTTCCGAGGTGAAGACAGTAGCTTCTTCGCTATAACCTAAGATCATATTTTTAAGTGTTTGTAAATCATAGTTATACCGTGCTGCATTTTTTTCGGATTCAGAAGAAACTAATTTAGATATGATATCCTGTTGGTGCTCTAATTTATAAATTGCATTTAGAACAGCTTTTTGAAGGTCTTCTTTACTAAAAGGTTTTAATATGTAGTCGATAGCATTAGAGGCTAAAGCATGTTTTGCATATTCAAAGTCTTTGTATCCGCTAATGACAATGATGAGTTTAGTTGGAAACTTTTCCGAAACAAGGGATAAAAATTGTGTGCCGTCCATGACTGGCATATTCATATCAGTGATAATAATATCCGGATTTTTTTCTTCAATAATCTGAAGTGCTTCTTTTCCGTTAGCGGCTTCACCAATGCAGGATGCCTGATTATTTATGGATTGTAATTTTTTGATGGTCCCTTTTCGTACGAGCATTTCATCGTCAACAATAATATAAGTATACATAAAAACCTCCTAGTTAATCCGTGGACATCGTATGGTTATCGTAGTGCCTTCGCCGAGTGTGCTGTTGACACTTATACCATAGCCATGTCCGTAATATAATTCGATTCGTGAATGAATGTTTTTTAAACCAATGCTTTGCTTGTTACGATGGCCAAGTTCAGTGAATTTGGCTTCTTCAGAAAGTGTAGCATTTATTTTATCAAGTTTTTCTTCAGAGATGCCTCTGCCGTTATCCGTAACATCGATAAAGATATCATTTGAAGTTGCATGAACGCTTATAGAAATCGTGTTATTCGAGTGGGTGAAGTCCAACCCGTGAATCAAGGCATTTTCTACAATAGGTTGAAGTATGAGCTTCAACAATTTCATTGTATAAAACTCTTTTGGAATATCTAAAGTCAATTGGAACTGATTGTTAAAGCGAATTTTTTGAATGGAAAGGTAGTCATTGACATGATCGAGTTCATCGGCCAAGGTGACTAGTTCACTTTTGGTTTTAATGCTATAACGAAACATCTTGCCAAGGGCTAAGGACATGATTGAGATTGACTCAACATCTTCGATTTCAGCGATGCTGTTAATGGATTCAAGTGTGTTATATAAAAAGTGCGAGTTAATCTGTGCTTCCAATGATTTCATTTGAGAATCAAGGACGATAAGCTTGTTTTGATATTCGCTTTTGATAAAGGTGTTCAGCTCATCAATCATAGTGTTGTATTCATTGCATAGTACACCGATTTCGTCGTTGCGGTTTAAATATTTTTCGGAAGTAACAAGACTATTACCTTTATGCTTACTCATTTTCTGGGATAAATAGGTGATGGGTCGGGTTAAAGATGAGGAAAGGACAAAGGATATAATTACAAAAATGATGCCACAGATAAGGGCTATGAGTAAAATAAGCTGCCTGGTAATGTCAAACTCAGCATAAAGTTTATCGTAATTTGTTGCTGAGATGAGTGTGAGGTTTTCAAGGTCGAGGGCTTCTTTACGAAGTACAGTATTTGAACCTGAAAATTCAGGGTAGAGTTCGTCAACATTACTATAAAGGTGATAACCGGTTTCGCTGTTTTCAATAGCCAATATAGTTGTATCAGGCAATGAATTGATGGTGCTTAAGTCAAAAATATTGGGGGAGCAGTCGATAAAAAGAACGCCTAAAAACTCATGAGTATATACATCGTATAGAGCCCTTGAGAAGGAGATAGAGTCTTTTCCATTTATTAGAAATGGTTTATATGAGATTCCGTCAACGTAGATTTTCCCTTTTCGATTGAGTGTCTCTTGATACCAAGCATCTGTCGTGGGATTATAATCATAATGAACATCAATATTGCCCCCGTAACCATATCCAAGGACTTCGCCACTGGGAGTGAAAACAAAAATCCCATTAATATAGTCGGAAGAGAAGATGAGATTTTGACAAATAAATTGGATGTTGCGATTGCTTTGGAACACATCATAGGGTGTATAATTATACTGATTTTTTAAGGTGTATTTTTTTAAATCTTCAACAATGGAGTCTTGGGTATCTGAATAGAAGTTGAACAACTCGGTAATATGATTGATGGTATCAATGGAATTATTTGCAGAAGTAACAGCTTTTTCAAATACGCTATTTGATACTTGAGACATCTGCTCCTTAACGAGCTGTGTATATCGATCGTAGGTATAATAAGTGATAATAATGATGGGAATATTAGATATAAGTATAAAAATAATCAAAAATTTATATTTTAGACGCATACAAATCTCCTTTCATAACCTAACAATAGTATACTATATCTGTCAACAAAAGTATACTTGGATTATGCTATTATAAAGTTAAGCAAAAAAACATTGCTACAATAATTCTAGGGAGGAATACAAATGAAGAAACTATTAAGTATTTTGTTGGTGGCAACATTAACGATGGCACTATTTGCAGGATGTGGACAAAATGATGACACAAGTAATGGAGAAGATTCACAAGCATCTAGTAACCAACAAACAGATAACCAAGAGGACTCAGACGATACAGACGCATCAAGTGAAGATGAAATAACGATTACTATGATGTTTTCCGGAACGGCCGCAGAAAATGATTTTGAAACACAAGTCTTACCGGAACTTGTAAAAAAAGAATTTCCAAACATTAATTTAGAAGTTACAAAATTACCGGATGATCAGTATTATACAGCTTTAAAAACAAAACTGGCTTCAGGTGAAGCGCCGGATATGATTTTAGTACAGCCTAAATATGCAGGAGCGAATTCAGTTATTGGATTAGCGGAAGCAGGTTATTTAGAGCCCATTAGTGAATTGAATGTTTTGGATAAAATTGGTGAAGCAGGAACGGATTCGTTTGTTTATGAAGGAGATGTGTATGCTGTACCTTCAGGTGTAACGATTTTAGGTACCTACTATAATAAAGATATGTTTGATGAATATGGAATTGATATTCCTACAAATTGGGATGAGTTTTTAGCAGCATGTGAGACGCTACAGCAAAACGGCATTCAACCGATTGTTATGGGAGATAAGGACATGTATGTGATGCAGTTTGGTTTGTACCAATTAGCAGCTAACCTTGTCTATCCACAAAATCCAAGTTATGATGATGATCTTAGAACAGGTGCAACAAGTTATACAGATGAAGGTACATGGGATAAAGTTTTAGAAATGTACACAACGCTTTACGATAATGGCTATATTGATACAAATTCGATTGGCTTAGGTGCTCAGCAAGCAATTCAAAAATTTGTTGATGGAGAAGCGGCAATGACTTTTGACGGATCCTTCAATGCTCCTGCAATTACTGCGCAAGGTGCAGCTAATTTTGAACGTGGATACTTCCCGCTACCGGGTAATGCAGAAGGTGAACAGATTTATGCATCAATGGCTATGGGAGCAGGACCTGCGATTACAAAGGACTCAGCCTATATTGAGGAGTGTAAACAAATTCTAGAACTGTGGTATGATGGTGAATCCGAACTATGGCAGGCATATGTAGATAGCGGAAAAATTATTCCGACATATGGTTATGGATCAGATAATACCAATCCGCTCTTTGACCGATTCATAGAATTATATAATGAAGGTAATTCCTATTATTGGTGTAACCAAGGATGGCCGGCTGGTGTTGAAGTTGAGATGGAAACCTTACTCAGTGAATATATCGGTGGTGTAGGAACAACGGTTGAAGATATGACTCAAGGAATGCAACGAAAATTTGATGAACTAATCGATAATTAAGCATTGCCTTAAATCAAGTAGGGGTCGTATGACCCCTATATTTATCTTAGAGCATCTAAGTGATTACATTGACGAAAGGAAGGACCATTTTGGCTAGAATGAGAGTAAAAACAAAAAATGATTCTTTAGTATTTAAAAACAAAATGTATGTATTTGTCATCCCGGCATTAGTGTTTTTTTTGATTTTTTGGATTTTGCCGGTGCTACAATTGTTTTTTTATAGCATAACAAACTTTAACGGAATCAATTACAATTTTGATTTTGTAGGTCTTAAAAATTACCGAACCTTATTTAGTGACGGTACATTGGTGAATTCAATTAAAAATACCTTGATCTATGCCCTTTGTATCGTGTTAGGATCCAATATATTAGGTATTACGATTGCATTAGCACTTAATGTAAAGCTTAGAGGGAAAACGTTTTTTCGAACGACATCCTATATTCCGGCATTATTTAGCGCTATTGTGGTTGGATTCATATGGTCTTATGTCTATATGCCGGATACAGGATTAATTGCGTCAATTATGAACCGTATCGGATTAGATGGATCCTCTTTTAATGCCCTTGGAAACTTTAAGCAGGCCTTATATGCAATTGCTATTGTGGAAGTATGGAAAACCTTCGGAACGACGATGATTATCTATTTGGCCGGATTACAAACGATTGATGATAGTTTGCTTGAAGCAGGGAAAATTGATGGTTGCACAGAATGGCAATTGATACGTAAGGTTAAATTACCGCTTATATCAGCGACGATTACTATTAATGTTGTATTAAGCGTAATAGCGGGGCTTAAGGCCTTTGACTATGCCTTTATTATGACCAATGGTGGTCCGGGGCGTTCGACGAACACATTAATGTTTACCATCTATAAGATTGCCTTTACAGATCAAATGATGGGAAAAGCGAGCGCTTTTTCAGTGGTATCATTTATCGTCATCATCTTTATTACTATAATGATGCTGATCTTTATGAATAAACGGGAGGTGGAATTCTAATGGTGAAGAAAAATAAGAAAGTTGACATAAAAAAAATACTCTTGTATATAGTATTAATCGTTTTCTGTATTCTAATCATTGCACCCCTTGTGATTATTGTATCGAGTTCTTTGCGCTCACCGGAGAACTTAAAATCACCACTGGTATTATTTGATGAATTTACATTAACCAGTTATATAGCGGCATTCGAGAAAATGAGTTATCCCAATCTATTAATGAATAGTATACTGACAACTGGGGGTTCGGTGCTTGTTATTGCCTTAATCTCATCCATGGCATCCTATCCGATTGCTCGCGTTAAGCAACCGATGAGCCGATTTTTATATTATTTTTTTATAGCAGGTTTGGTTATTCCGGCACAAATGGTTATCGTTCCAATCGCCCAGATGTTTGGAAATCTAGGTGTTCCCAACACGCGATTTACACCCATGATCATGTTTATTACATGTAGTTTGCCTTTTTCGACATTTTTGTTTACCGGTTTTATGAAAAGTGTACCGCCATCCATTGAAGAATCTGCCTTTATTGATGGGGCAAATCTTTGGACGCGATACACAAAAGTGGTGTTTCCGCTTTTAAAACCTGCGATAGTTTCCGTTGTTATTACACAAGGATTATGGATATGGAATGATTACTTTTTCCCTATGGTTTTTATTAGCCGTTCGGAACAATATTCGCTTCCGGTAGGGATGATTCAATTCTTAGGTGACAGGGAAAATCCCGCGCAATGGAATGTTTTGTTTGCGGCATGTGTCCTTTGCGTACTCCCGCTCATTCTAATCTTTGCGGTTTTACAAAATCAATTTGTAAACGGTATTGCAAGTGGTGCGGTAAAAGGTTGATAATATCTTTATAAACCAACATCCTTTAATTTGGTTTTGGCAGGGCCGTTGCCTTTGTTTTTATTAACTTTTTCAACGCGACCGGAACCGATTTTTTTTTCAGCTTGTAAATAAGCGGGCTTTTTTTTCTTTTCTTCTATAAGCTCTTGCATACGTTCCATATTTTTGTTCATTGGTTTTCTTGGCATGGTTCATTCTCCATTCTTTCAAAAAAATAAGTGTGCTTTATGGGGACTATCCTAATTACATAGTATAGCACAAGAAGAAAAAGAAAGTATAAAAAAATGTTTTATATTCTCCATCTTTTTGCTAAAATGATAGTATTATAAAATAGCAAGAAGAGGAGAATGGAGTAAATGAAGGGTAAAAAAATAATAACATTCAAGTGACGCATCAAAAGAAAAGGATGCGGAGCATTCGGGCACAACTCGTGGGGAGTTTTGTTCTACTCGTTTTAGTCGTTTCTACAATTATTAATATCCAATCGTATCGAAACAATTACAAACATTATATTTCGGATATCCGAAATCAAGTAGAGCGGATTGCAGCGGGAGCCGCTTTATTTGTTGATGGTGAGATACACGCTACATTTACAGATCCCTCAGCAATGGAGAACGAGGCCTTTATTGCTACACGTAATCAACTAATGGATTATATGCAGGCGACAGGAATGACCTATATTTATACCTTGAGTCAAGTGGATTCGGATACGACACAATTTATCGTTGATGCCTCTGAAGAAGAACCGGCAGAACTGGGCTATGAATATATGGCAGGCATGGAGAAGGCGTTTAAAGGAGAACCTTCTTCAGATGATGATGTATATACAGATGAATGGGGGACCTTTATATCCGGTTATGCACCGATTAAAGATAAGCAAGGTAATGTTGTCGCTATTGTTGGTGTTGATATTGAAGCGAGTGAACTTGAAGCTAGAAAAGAGGCTTTTCTTTTGCAAGCCATTATTCAAAGTATTATTGCTTTGATTATCGCTGTAATTTTAGGTGGATTTTTGGCACATCGTATTGCGCAACCCATAGGACAGTTGAGAAATAAGCTAAGAGCCTTAAGTGCAAATGGAGGGGATTTAACACAACGCATTGAGATACATACAAAAGATGAACTTGAAGAACTTAGTGAGTCGGTAAATCTATTTATCCGCAATGTCGGTGATATCGTAAAAAGCATTATACTTTTTGCAGAAAAAGTATCCAATGCATCGCATGATTTTGATATTTCAGTCGATGAGAACAGAAAAGCCATTGAAGAAGTTGCAACATCTGTTGGCAGTATAGCTAGCGGGGCCACTGATCAAGCAATGCTCATTTTAGAGGTTTCTAAGAATATGGAAGACATCACAGATTCCATTAATGAGAATGAACAGATGATTCACTCCATTAATACTTATGCCAATGAATCTAAAAAACATTTGAATAAGGGAATGCAAGCAATTGAAAACCAAGGAGAAAAAACACAAGAGAATATTCAAGCCTTTCGAAAAGTATTCGATGTGGTTAATCACCTTGCAGAAGAAGCCAGTGAAGTTGAGAGTATTGTGGCAACAATTAGCAATATTTCCAATCAAACCAATTTGTTGGCGCTAAATGCCGCGATAGAAGCAGCGCGAGCGGGTGAACATGGAAAAGGTTTTTCTATTGTAGCCGAAGAAGTGCGTAAGCTCGCAGAAGAATCTAACCAGTCAGCGATTGAAATAGGGGAGATTATTCAACGGATTTCTAAGGATACACAAGATGTATTAACTGAAATCAAGCTTGCCGACCAAAGCACATCGGAGCAAAAAATGGCTGTCGATGAAACGAATAAGACCTATAAAACCATGATTGAAGAAATGAATAGTATGATTGACGGTGTCCACCAAATCAATCAATCATTTACAGCAATTGTTGAAAAAACCCATGATACAAATAAAAAGACAAAGGATATTTCGGGAGTAGCTCAAGATAATGCGGCCATTGCACAAGAACTATCGGCAGCGACAGAAGAAGAAAGTGCTGTTATGGATGGAATAGCAAACAACTCACGAATCCTCCATGAACTTAGTTTAGAGCTTAAAACAACAGTTTCTAAATTTAAAGTGTAAATAAAAGTGGAATCTTCTTTTTTCTTGCAACAAGTAGGCAAAGGATGTATAATAAACACAGAGAAAAAAAGAAAAACACAGATTTGTCTGTGGGAATAGGAAACAGATATGCTCCCAATCGAGAGAAGAAAAGAAATTGCCCAAATGATAAAAAAAGAAAAATCCGTGCGTGTAAATCAACTGAGTGAGCAGTTTGATGTCACCGAAGAAACAGTGCGCCGGGATTTAGAAAAATTGGAAAAAGAGGGTGTCTTAAAACGGACCTATGGTGGTGCTGTCTTAGATAATCTGGTATCGGATGATTTACCTTATTCCGATCGAGAAAAAGTGAATATGGACCAGAAACGGTTGATTGCAAAATATGCAGCCCAGCTTGTTGACGAGGGAGAGACTCTCTTTATTGATGCCAGTACATCGGCGCTCGAAGTGATTAAGCAGGTCGATCCGGCAAAACGGATTACCGTTATTACAAATTCTCTCAACGCCATTCATCAACTAAGTCAATATAGTCATATCAATCTTATCGGGATTGGCGGAAATCTTAATGAACAGACCTTTTCCTTTGAAGGTCCAATGGCGGCCAGGTTTATTGATCATTATTATGCGGATAAGATGTTTTTTTCCGTCAAAGGTATATCCAAAGAGAGAGGTATGATGGATTCAAGAGAGTCCCTTGCAGAATTAAAAAGCCATATGATTGCCAATTCAAAAGAGACTATTCTCGTCATCGATGAATCAAAGTTTGACCAATCCGCGTTAGTTCGGATTATTGAAACCGATGCCATCGATACCGTAATCACAGAATATCCTTTAGATAAATCGTGGAAAAGCTATTTTGAAGATCAAGGTGTTCACGTGATTTTAGCAAAATAAAGGTATAAGAGTATAACTAAATACAAAACAAGAAAGGTGTAGTATAATGGAAAAGAGTAACAAGTTTGCATGGACATGGGAAGTAAAAGAAGAAGCTTTAGAGGAATATGTTAAGATGCATTTAGAACCATGGCAAGAGATTCTGGATGAGCATTCAAAAGCGGGCATTAAAAATTATTCGATTTTTCAAAACGGAAATCAGTTTTTTTACGTCTTTGAATGTGATGATGTTGAAAAAGCTTTTGCCTATATTGATGAGAGTGAAGCGTGTCAGCGCTGGAATGCCATTACATCAAAAATGGTCAAAGGAAGCTTTGATTTTGCTGAAGCAGAACCGATAAAACCAATGCAGGAGGTGTTTTATCTGAAATGATTACAACGATTACATTTAACCCGGCTTTAGACAAAACGATTCAAGTCGATGCCATAGACTATGGAAAAGTTAATCGCGTCGGACATTTTAGAGAAGACCTAGGTGGTAAAGGCATTAATATGGGACGGATTTTAGGCGGATTTGGCATAGAGACCAAGCATATTATTGTTTTAGGCAAAGACAATCAAAAAGCGGTTCTAGAATTTTTTGAAAAAGACGATATGGAATTGGATTATTTATCGGTAGATGGTTATACACGTACCAATATGAAGATTGTTGAACGTGACCGAAACCAAACGACAGATATCAATGAAGCGGGACTTACAGTGACAAAGGACCATATTGATGAGCTGTTTCGCATGATTGATGAAGTAGCCCCAAAAAGTGATTATCTGATTATGGGGGGATCTTTAGCAAAAGGAATGCCAACAGACATGTATGGACAAATCGCCAAGCGTTATGGAGACACTTGTCGGGTTGTTATTGACGCAGATGATGATGTTTTAATTGAAGGATTAAAAGGACATCCCTTTATGGTTAAGCCCAACATCCATGAGCTGGAAAATGCCTTGGACCGTAAACTTGAGACGACAGAAGAGATTGTCACAGCAGCCAGAGACCTGATTGCAAAATATGATGTAAATATCGTTGTCGTATCCATGGGTAAAGAAGGAAGTATTGTTGTGACAGTGGGTGACATGTATGTTCAAGGAACCTATCCGACAGATGTTGTAAGTACTGTCGGAGCGGGAGATTCAATGGTAGCCGGGTTTGTATATGGCCTAATCAATGATATGCCCTTAGATAGAAGTTTGGCTTTTGCATCCGCTTGTTCTTCCTTGACTATTGAAGTTGAAGGATATCCAAAATTGGATTTAGATGAAGCCTTAAAACGAACCGATGAAATGATGAGCTAATGTTTTAGTTGACGTTTATTTCTATTCTCATGTATACTTAATGTGACTACTTGATTTAGAGAATAGGAGGCTACATATGGATCCAATAAATCCGGATATGATTATCCTGACAATGGAAAAGAAAAAAAGTATTGCATTAATTGCCCATGATAGCAAAAAGGCAGATTTGATTGATTGGTGTAAAGAGCACCACGACGTATTAAAAAAACATTTTTTATGTGGTACAGGAACGACAGCGCGAATGATTTCAGAACATGTTGACCTGCCGGTTAAAGGTTATAACAGTGGACCGCTGGGAGGCGACCAGCAAGTAGGCGCTAAGATTGTGGAAGGAAGAATCGACATGGTCATCTTCTTCTCAGATCCGCTTACGGCTCAACCCCATGACCCAGATGTAAAAGCCTTGCTTCGAATTGCTCAAGTATATGACATTCCGATGGCCAACAACCGAGCATCAGCAGACTTCTTTATATCATCCACCTTTATGAATGAAACCTACGACCGTACCATTATCAATTTTCACAAGAACATCAAAGACCGTTCAGAAACCTTGTTGGACGAATAAAGAAAAGCACTTCGTTAGACCTCTCCTAGAGATGGTTATCACGGAAGTGCTTTTTTGTTTGTGAAAAAGTGCCATTCATCATTTTTATTACCTTACTTTAAGTATAAATGATTTAAACAATTGTAGATATAGTCATATAGTGATATAATATGACTACAAACAGAAAGGAGTAGGTGAACTAAATGGAATTGAATATACGCCCATCAGCAGATCTTAGGAATCATTATAATGAGATATCAAAACAATGTCATGAGACAAGAAAACCAGTAATTATTACCAAGAATGGTAGAGGCGATACAGCCGTATTAAGTCTTCAAGAATATACACAAATGACCTCAGAATTGGAACTCTTACGTACACTTGCAGAAGCTGAGGAAGATGTTAAGTATGGCAGGGTGGCGCCGCTCCAAGAGACTTTTGATGATATTAGAAGCTCACTTATGAAAAGGGAGGACTGATATGTATCAAATGGTCCGAACTGAAAAAGCAGATAGCCAGTTAAGGGATTTGATATTTTATATAGCAGATGATTCAGGAAGTGTAGATATTGCGTTAAATTATCTAGCAAGAATTGAAAAGGCAATGAATCGCTTATCAGACTTTCCTGAATCAGGCAGTATTCCGAGATATGCTATTCTTCGTAAGCAAGGATACCGAGTGTTGATTGTGGAGAAGCATTTGGCATTCTATAAAGTTGATAAAGAGAACAAACTGGTAACAATCTATGCTGTAGTTGACAGCAGGCAAGAGTATAGAAACCTCATCTAATTTATATTTGTTCGTTAACAAAAGGATATTATTTTGGGATAATTGGAAACATTTGAAAATCCACATGATCTATGATCCAATTATTTTCTGTTTTGTATACTCTTATTTGACCTTCTTTTTTAATATTCTCACTTTGATTATTCTGCGTTACTTCTAATTCCACACTATAATCATATAAAAATCTCTTTTTTTCATCGCGCGTTAAATCTTCTTTATCCAAGGATAAACGTATATTTTTAATGGATACATCTTTATCTTCAATAACCGTAAATTTATCGACATTATCTATTGCTCTGTTGGCTGCTAGTTGATCGAGCAAATCTATTTCTAAATATTTTTCATAAGTTACAAGCATTTGATTATAGTAATTCTCAAAAAAATCATCACTTACAACCTTGTTGGTATCAAGTGTTTCAGAAACCCGTTTCTTATCATCTTCAGTAACCTTGTAATAATCGGTAAGAAAATCTTTGGCGAATTCTTCAGAATAAGCGGAATCATTTTTTGAGCGAACACATCCTGAGATGAAAATAAAAGCAATTATGAGTATCAATCCAATTTGGAACATCGTATGTTTCATAAAATAAACTCCTCCTAAAATAAACTATTCAAAGCATATCATATTATTTTTACGGATAACAGAGGAATGTAACGAAAGGTATGTTTGAATGTCATGAATGGCATATAAAAACTCAGAATCTCTTTTTTTGTTAGTCAGAATCTCGCTTTATGTCAATGGCAGACCTCTTTTTTTTTGCTATACTTTTATTAAAGTGATTCAAATGAATTGGAGGAGAAGATCATGGCAACAACATGTATTGCTGTCGATATCGGTGCGTCCAGCGGACGACTGATTGCAGGCACCATTGTAGATGGAAAATTAAAACTTGAAGAATTACACCGATTTAAAAATGCAATGACACATATTGACGGGCATGACCGTTGGGATGTAGAAGGCTTGTTTGGGGAAATCGAAGAAGGCTTGAAGAAAGTGCACCAAGTTTATCCAAGTGTTAAGTCCATAGGTGTGGACACATGGGGAGTTGACTATGCCTTAATAGACGGTCAAGGTGAATTGATTCGTAAGGTTTATGCCTATCGTGACCATCGAACAGACCATACCATGCCTGAAGTGTTTGGAGAAATCGCTCGAGAAGATATTTATAAAAAAACCGGTGTTCAATTTTTGCAGTTTAACACCTTATATCAACTCAAGGAACACTACAAAGCACATCCTGAAGATGTGGAAAATGCAAAAATATACATGATGGTTCCAGATTACTTGCATTATCGACTATCCGGTAAAGCATCGGTTGAATATACCAATGCAACAACAACACAACTTCTTAATGTGCATACCAACACTTGGGACGCAGAACTTATTAAAGTGACAGGATTTGATCGAGATCTTTTTCAAGATCCTATAGCAGCAGGAACCAAGCTAGGCCAAGTAAAAGCAGAGATTTTGGAAAAAACTGGCTTTGATAAAATGGATGTTGTCGTACCGGCAACCCACGATACCGGTT
>ASRK01000060.1_pt1 | contig 23291 bp, 15 predicted proteins | sample 693218 | NCBI WGS metagenome assembly ASRK01 (sample SAMN02169240, study PRJNA158439) | bioreactor metagenome | isolation source: day 48 sample from continuous culture bioreactor inoculated with sediment... | place: Germany: Bremen
GCTGCCATTATGGGGACGGTTTTAGCTGCCGTATCTCCTGCTGTGGTTGTGCCACGAATGATTAAACTTATAGAATCCGGGCATGGCAAGGATAAAAGTATACCCCAGCTTATTTTAGCTGGGGCATCTGTTGATGATATTTATGTTATTATACTATTTACGGCATTTATGGGAATGTATAAAGGCGCCGCATTCGATAGCAAAAGCCTAATTACTGTACCTATCTCAATTATTCTGGGCCTTTTTGTTGGAATCATTGTTGGACTTGTTCTCGTTTATATCTTCAAAAAAGTTCATATGCGAGATACGGTTAAAGTCTTTATTATTTTAAGTCTATCTTTTTTAATTGTTTCTTTGGAAACCTATATTCAAGACTATGTTCCAATGTCCGGACTTCTGGGAGTCATGGCTCTAGGTGGCACTATTCTAGAAACCTATGGATTGCTGGCTCGTCGTATTATCGGAAAATTTTCTAAAATATGGGTTGGCGCTGAACTATTGCTCTTTATCCTCGTTGGTGCCGCTGTGGATATACGTTATTTAGCTCATGCCGGTATTGGCTCAGTAGCAATTATTCTCCTTGCTCTCCTCGGTCGAATCATTGCCGTCAATATAAGTTTACTCAAAACACCTTTGAATATGAAAGAACGCTTCTTTTGTTCCATTGCCTATATGCCAAAAGCAACCGTTCAAGCAGCAATAGGAGCCATTCCACTCACTGCAGGAGTTGCCTCAGGTAACCTCATACTAACCATTGCAGTTTTATCCATTATGATTACAGCACCAATCGGCGCTATCGGTATCGACCGATTACATCCTCGCTTGCTCAATAAGATCACTTAATCAAAGAGGGGTGGGCTTTGAATAATAATAGCCTTGTATGCAATCGCAATTTAACTTTTTGAGTATTGCAACTTGGTTCTCACTTTCCACACCTTCTGCGACAACATATGAACCAAGTTCTTTTGTTATTATAATAATATTTTCCACAAAAATTTTACCTACTGTTGTTTCAATGAGATCGATAATGGACTTATCAATCTTCACTTCGTCAAATGGCAAGTTAATTAAATGATTCAATGAAGCATAGCCACTTCCAAAATCATCCATAGAAATTTTGAAGCCTAATAATCGAATATATGATATTTTATCAATAATTTGAGCTAAATCATTCATAAAAATATCTTCAGTAATCTCTAAGGTAATATTATGCGGATCCACATGATAATCCTTTGTTAACCCAATCAGTCGATTATAAAATTCATCCGTATGAATAACCAGCGGAGAAATATTTACAGATACACAAATATCCTTATGATATTTTTCTTTTAGCTTTGGATAATCTTGTAGGGCTTTTTCTAACGACCACATTGTAAAATCAAAAATAAGCTTAGACTGGCTAAATACCGGAATGAATTCTGTCGGCGACACATATCCTAGTTGCTTAGAAAACCATCTCGCTAGAGCTTCAATACCAATGACTTCTCCTGTTTTTACCTCGACCTTTTCTTGATAATAGAGTCGAAGTTCATTTTCCGATATTGCTTTTCGAGCATAACTTTTTAGCAACTCACTTCGCTCTAAATTTTCATAAATTGATTCTTCGTAACATAGAATTTCTGCTATGTTTTCTTTTTTTCCAAATTCAATTGTTGCATTGACTTGTTGAATTAATTGTTCATAACTTTGATCTTTATGTATATCTTGTGTATATCCAATTGCAAATTCAATCTGATGATATCGCCCTTCTTCTTCAATGAATCGATCCAATGCTTTCTTCAAATCACTAACAAGTCCACGAATCTTATGAATATCACCCTGATGCATCCAAATTCCAAACTTATCACTTGTAATACGACCATAATAATCTTGATTGTTCCTTGTTAAAAAATTTTTACCAATTTCTCTGAGAATCCGATCAGCAAATTCTGTACCATATACAGAATGAATGGCATTTAAGTGGCGCACTTCAATGACAACTAAACAAGCACCTTCTTTTGCCCGTGAAATTTCAGGTTCAACATACTCTCTGAATCCATAACGATTAAGTATAGCTGTATAATCATCATAATAGGCATGCAATCGCAAACATTCTTCAAGTTCTTTTCTCTCTGTGATATCATTGGACACCACTAAAATTCGATGGCAGCTTCCGTCCTCCTCAATAATTGGAACTTTTCTTGTTGATAAGCAAAGTACTTTTCCATCTGCACGCGTTAGGGGCTCTTCTTCAATCAATATTGGTTCTTTAGTGTATATCACCTGAAGATCTTTTTCACGAAAATACGTAGCCTCTTCTTCGGTTGGACTAAAATCACTATCTCGTTTTCCTTCCAACTCCTCCACCGTAGTACCATACGCTTCACTTAGTGCTTGATTAACCAATTCAAAACAACCGTCTTCATTCTTTATTGATATAAAGGCAGGAATCAAATTAATAACACTACGAAGAAAGTCACGTTCTTGAATGTACATTTTTATATTTTTTTCTAGTTCCAACGTCTGAGTCTCTGCTTTTTCCTTCATGAAAATTCCACCTCATATTCTCGACGATTTTATCTTGCTATTCTTAATTGTACCAAATTGCTTGCGCAATGGCTAGCAAACTTTGTTTTTTCTTAATTATCTTTAAACAAAAGCTTCTGCAAATTGCAGAAGCTCATAAAACCATTATTTATATTTTATCGTATATGTTCCTGAACCAATATGACCGATGACGAGACCATCTGTTTCTTCAAAGAAAATCTCATCTGCATCTATCATCTCTTGACATGTATCTAATACGATTGTTGCTGTTGTATTAAAGGGAATCGCTACAGATAGCAAAACCTCTTGGTCTTCATGCGTCCATCTTACCTGTATATCACCATAAATACTATGATAGCTTGCTTTAACATAATCAAGTTCTTGACCCACTTTAGGTTGAATAATTATATGTTTATATCCGGGTTTATCTTCATCAATTTCAATCCCTGCAACCACACGATATAACCACTCTCCTATGGCTCCATATGCATAGTGATTGAAGGAGTTCATATTGGGACTCCACATTGTTCCATCTGGTTTAATTCCATCCCAATGTTCCCAAATAGTTGTTGCCCCCATTTTAACTTGATATAACCACGATGGAAAATCATCTTTGAGAAGTAATTCATATGCTTCTTTACTTCTACCGTTTTGACTAAGTGAATGACAAATATAAGGAGTTCCAACAAATCCAGTCACAAGGTGTCCTCCCCTTGCCTCAATGAGTTCAACTAAACGTTGAACTGTTTTTTCTTTGTATTTATCCGGCGTCAGTCCAAAGTACAAAGCTAATACATGAGAGGTTTGTGTTTGGGCAATTAATTCTCCTTTTTCATTAAAGAAATTTTCTCTAAAACTTTTTACAATATTTTGATATTGATTATTATATTTTTTGTAATCATCTTCTCGCCCAATCACTCGTGCCATTTTTGCAAATAAACCTGTTGAATACGCATAATACGCGGTACATGTCAACTCATTTGGCGTTGCACCAAAATAACTTCCTTCTTCTGCATCTAAAGCGACCCAGTCACCAAATTGCAACTTGTAGTTCCATATATTATCTTTGGAATATTTATTCATATAATCAATCCATGCCTTCATCGAATCATATTGATCTCGAATAATCTGGCGATCCCCATATGTCAAATACAAAGTCCAGGGAATAATAACGGCGACATCTCCCCATGCTGCTGCCCCATCTGTCCCTTGACTGAGCAGTTTATCATGATCAGCAATCCCTGTTAATATATCAGGTACAACATGCGGAACACTCCCTTCTGCAGTTTGTTCAAGAGCAACATCTTTTATCCACTTAGAAAAAAAACTGTAAGTATTCATTAGAAAACTTGCTGTTCGAGAAAAAATTTGCGCATCCCCCGTCCATCCAAGCCTTTCATTTCGTTGTGGACAGTCTGTCGGAATATCTACGAAGTTTCCTTTAAGTCCCCATAATATATTGTGTTGAAGTTGATTTAAATCTGAATTTGAACATTCAAAATATCCCGTTTGCTTCATATTAGAATGTACTGTATATGCCACAAAATTATTTATATCTATTTCTCCTGGATACTCCTTAATCCATGCATACTGAAATCCTTGAAATGTAAAATGTGGAGCATAACGTTCTGTTTCATTGCCCTTGCAATAATAAATCAAGGTTTGCTTCGCACCTCGTAAGTTATCCAAATATACATTTCCGTCTTGATCTAATACTTCAAAACATTGGATTTCAACACGACTGCCCTTTTGTGCATTTACACAAAATTCAACCCAGCCTGTCATATTTTGACCAAAATCAAGTACCGTTTCACCTCTTGGTGTTGACAATATTCGTTTTGGTAAAATTTCATCAATAATAGCTACCCGCGTTCCGTCTTGTGGCTCAAGTTTATCATGATTAAAATCAAGCACATGAATCGATTTCCAATTATGTTCGTTTTCTCCAATATTATCCCAATTCTCAATGTTTAATCGTCCATCATAGATTTCGCCGTCATAAATTTCAGAAAAAATGACCGGGCTATCTTGACCAATCCAAGATTCATCTGTTTTTATTATTTCCTCTTCACCATTTTTATAACGGATATGAACTTGTCCAATAAAAGCCGTCTGCTTTCCATATATGTTCCTTGTAAGTGCCAGTCCCATTGTTCCTTTGTACCATCCAGCCCCAATATGAGCTCCAAGTACATTCTCACCTTTATGGAGGATGTCTGTCAAATCATATGTTTGATATAAAAATCTTTTATTATATGCTGTCCAACCAGGAGCCATTTCATCTTGACTTATTTTTTTTCCATTCACATGAAAGTGATATAACCCTAATGCTGATGTATATGCATATGCCTCTTCAATATCATTTTTTAGGAAAACACTTTTTCTAACATATGTTCCCTTAGATTTTTCCGCATCTATAAGGGTTTCGGCTGATATGAGTTTTGCTTTCCATTCATTAATATTTAAAATACCTGTCACAAAGAATCTTGCAAGGCTCCAGTCACTCCATTCATCATAATTGCTTTTACTCTTAACTCGAATCCAATATTTACTAGCACTTTCTAATTCAAAATCATTTATTTCAACCTGTGCTGATTCTTCACTTTTAACGATGTTTGAGTCAAATAAAATATCCTTAAACCATTGATCTTTTCCGATCTGCAGTTGATAAGCTACTTGCTTCCCATTACGATAATCACACTCTATCTCCCAACTAAATTGTGGCATTTTAATTGTTCCTATAAGTTCTTCTAAATAGTTCATAGACAAATTGCTTACTTTTATCATCTTATCTCCTTTTCATATTACAGTTTCTATATACTCTGAAGGGCACATATCTGTCACACTTCTAAAAATACGACTAAAATAAAACTGATCTTTATACCCTACTAATAAAGCAATATCTTTAATATACATATCCGGACAATTTTTCATGAGTTTTTTAGATTCTTCTATACGTACCTGTGTTAAATAGTTACTAAATGAACTTTTTTCATATTTTCGAAATAATCGACTAATATATGATTGGGATACTGCAAATTCTTTACAGATAACTTGCAAGGATAAATCTTCTGAATAATGCAAATCAATAAATTTTTTGATTTTTTCATAAAAATCTGGGCTGTCTATCTTTACCTCTTCTTTACGTTCTTCAAAGTTACACGAGTAAATAAATCCAAGACTATCTATTAATTCTTCAATTGTCGTAGCATAATAAAAAGCATCTTCAATTAAAAATTCATATTTACTATCATATGACGAGTATCCTCTGTGTCGCCTCATACTATAAAGAACTTGCCTTGCAAAACGTTCCATCCAAAGTTGCGGCATATTCATGTGATGCCATTCGTTAAAACTTTCTCTTATCATATTTGTCAAGTCAATAAAACTACCGTCTTTAATTATTGGCTCAATCTGTTTTAATCTTTGATTTATCAACTCTTCTGATATTGGAACTAAATATTTTTCGCCAAAGGATATCCCTATAAATTGATTTAACCCAATAACGCTTCTTGTATCAAGTGAAGTATATAACTGATTAATCGCCACAGATAACTTTTCAACATCTACACACTCTCGAATCCAAACTGTTGTTAAATAATTCATTTTCGATGTTTCTTTCTCAATCTGCCTACACATTATCTGTTCAAAATTTCCTGAAACAATAAGTTCTGCAGGAACAATAAACAACTGCTCCATTTCATCTCTTCCATAGACAAAATAATTCTCTTCCTTTTCAGAGAAAAGTTCAAAATCTGTCGACGAAAATCTACGTATTATACCGTTTTTTCTTGAAATTCCCATATAATACTTTTTACTCGGAAAAAATTTTTTTAACTCTTCTCCATTGTTACTTTTTGAATTAACCAATCGATGAACAAATTTATTTCTTTCTTGGTAATATTGACCTTCTAATTTCAAACTTATTTCGTCTAATATATTTTTTATTTTTTTAGGTGTGATGGGTTTTAGAATATAATCAGAAACCGATGCTTTTAAAGCTCCTTGCATATATTCAAAATCTTGATATCCACTCACGATAATTGTGATACAAAAGGGAAATTCTTCTTTTATTTTTTTCATCAAGGTAATTCCATCCATTATCGGCATACGCACATCTGATATAACAACATCTGGTCTATACTTCAAAATTTTTTCTAACGCATCTTGCCCATTTTCAGCTTGTGCAATAATTTGATATTGATTACATTGCTGATTTATAATTGTACAAATATGATTTAAGGCTGTAGGTTCATCATCAACAACTAAAACATTATACACTTTGATCCCTACTTTCATCTTTAATTGGCGCACCTACTAGAATATACGCTCCCTTTTCATCGTTATTACCAAATTCAAACACAAATTCTTCTTTGTAAAACAACATCATTCGTCCATATGTGTTAATTATTCCCATTCCACCGATTTCCAATTCAATATTAATATGTTCCACCAAAATTTGATTCCGAAACTCTGCCATTTGTTTTTTTAATGTCTCTATTTGATTTTCACTAAATCCATCTCCATTATCTTGAATTTCAACGTACCAATATCCATTTTTTTCATATCCGTGTACATATATTTCCATTGTTTTACTTACATTTTCAAATCCATGTTTAATGGAATTTTCCACAAATTGTTGAAAGAAAACCCTTGGTACTGTCTCATCCTTAATAGTATCCGAGACCTCAATTACATATTCGATTTTATGTAAATATCGCTCCTTTAATAAATAAAAATATTCTTTTAGATATTCTATTTCTGCTTCAATCGTTGTCATTGAATCTTTTGTATTGGTCGCGTATCTTAACATATTTGCAAGACTAGAACACATATCACAGATTTTTTCATCTCCATTGATAACACCTCTATTTGATAAAACATTTAGCACATTATATATAAAATGAGGATTAACCTGTGTTTGTAATAAATCAAACTGGGCTTGTGACTGTAAGAGTAAAAGCTTTTTCTCACTAATCACTGATTGATTCAAACGAGCAAGTAAACGTCGATAAGATTGATTCAAAACCTTAAACTCATTATGCTGTTCATTATCTTCTATCGATAAATCCATATTATCTAAATGTGTTTTTTCCATTAATTCAATTAATGCCTGAATAGGCTTACTTAAGAAATTAGACGATATAAACACAAAAATTCCTGATACGATTAAAAAGACCCCTGCAATGATAAAGGCAGCTTGAATGATATATTGGGCATCCTCACGTATCACTTTAATGTTCTCTAAAATATAAACAGTAATTCCGGTTTCGCTTGATGTATCATAAGATAATAATTCCTTTTGATTAAATGGATTTAAATGTTTTTTATCCTCCAATTTTTTAACCTTAACTAGTTCATTGATTTTTTCTTTACTTATGTCAAAGTTTGCATAAATCAAACGCTGATCATCCATAATAGCAACAACTTGTATGTTATGATTGGGAAGCTGAAAAAGTTCCTCTAATTTAGAATAATCTTTTTGCACTTCAATATATCCCAGATTATTACCTTGAATTTTCTTTACGCTTGAAAATACAACATCTGAATCATTCACTTGCCAATCATCCATGTGAGGACCCAGTAAAATCGACTCCCCTCTACTATTTTCAAGCTCATCAATCCATGGAATATCTTGGATCGTAATCTCATTATTCATCTTTATTCCTAAAGTACTTATATTTGCCACAACAATACCTGCTTCGTTAAAAAAAATTACTCGTCGAAAATTTGATAACAAATAATAAGATTGTAATCGTAACCGTATGGCCTTTGTTGCCTCTTCCCTATATTTTTCCATTAATGAACTCTTAATATCTTCTCTTGAAAGAATTCTAATGGCATTTAAAACTTCCACATCTGACAGTAAGTAATTGGGAACAAATTCCATAGGCTTAATTGTTTCATCAAGTTGATTCACTAATTGTCTTGCTAACAAGGTGTTATTCTGATATTCATTAGCTTCAAATTGTTTATAACTTAGAGACTGATACCATATCCCCAAAGCCAAGGCTATGAAAAAAACAAATGTGGTATATATTAAAATCATTTTCGTTCTAAAGCGCATATTGACGTCTCCTCTACTAAGCTTTCTCATTCAATTATATGCGTTAATATAAGCTTGCGTCAAATAGAACAAAACATACTAGCCTTTAACGGCACCTGCCACCATGCCATCAACGATTTTTTTATTAAATATAATAAATAAAACTAACATTGGTATGGTAATGAGAATTACATTGGCAAACAACAAGTTATAGGAACTCGAAAATTGGCCCATAAAATTATATAATGTTAATTGTACTGTCGCATTAGAATGTCCCGGTAAAAAATATAAAGGATTTGCAAAATCATTAAATATAATAACTGCATTCAATATTAAAACTGTTGCTGTAACTGGCTTTAATAATGGAAATACAATCGCTGTAAATAGTTTAAAACGACTACATCCATCTATATATCCTGATTCTTCCAGTTCAATAGGAATTGTTGCCATAAAGCCTCTGTATAACATAATGGTAAAGGGCGTTTGTAATGCAACTTCAATAAGTATCATACCAAACATTGTTTTATAAATATGCAATCCTTGTAACAACCAAATTGTTGGCATAATTGCTGGTGGAACCATAAGGCCTGACAATATAATCAAATTAAGGGTCCCCATCCAACGATCTTTTCTTCTTTGAAAAATATATCCAGCCATGGAACACACAATAATAAGAAGTGAAACTGAGCCAAATGTTAATATAAGACTATTTTTAAATGCTGTAATTAGCATAAAGTTATTTGTTTGAATTACTTCCCAATAATTTGTCCAAAGAAGATTTTCCGATAATGATAATTCCAATGCATTTGCTGCTCTTCTATCTTTTAATGAATTTGTCAGCATAAACACAAATGGAATGATAAAAATAATAATAGCAAGGATGAAACTTACAATTTCAAGTATTAATCTTTTTTTTCCTTTTTTCATTATTTTATATCTCCTTACTTAATAAAAATTTTTGTAAAGGAACAACAATAATGGCAATCATTACTAACATAATCACATTTCCAGCAGTTGATAATCCATAGAAACCAGCTGCATATTGCTTATAGACAACCGAAGCTACAACATCTGTCGCAAATCCAGGGCCACCACCAGTCATTGCCCATATCAAATCAAATGTTCTCATTCCTCCAATAAAAGACAATATAATAACTGAATTCATTGCCGGTCGGCATAATGGAATTGTAATATTTAAAAATCGTTGCCAGCCATTGGCTCCATCAATTGACGCCGCTTCATAAAACGTTCGATCAATTGATTGAATGCCCGCAATATAAATAACAGTCGCAATTCCTAAGCCTTTCCATACATCTGCTCCAATTACTGAAAACAGAGCAATATCAACATTTCCCAACCAATTAACATTTTCCACTCCCAAGCTTGTCAACACTTTATTAAACAAACCTTTTGTTGGATGCATTAACGCACTAAATGTTATTCCTACTGCTATTGTGCTAACTAAATTCGGGAAAAATATAATTGATCTTAATATATTTTTTGTTCGTATGAAACTCGTCAAAAAAATTGCCAATAATAATCCAATAACAACCTTTAACCCGGACGTCATAATCGCATATATAAAAGTGTTTTTTATACTTCCACTTAATGATCTTTCAGATATAAACATTTTAAAATTATCTAGCCCAACAAATTTAAAATCCACAAAGTCCCATACTGTTAAACTGAAAAAAAATGAAATAATCATCGGAAAGATAAAAAAAAGAATAAATATGGACATCGCAGGAACCAAAAACCACCCTGAATATATTTTTTTCTTATCCATTCTCTGCCTCCTAATCAAACTGAACTATGAAATCAAAACAGGCTGGTAAATTTCTCAGCCTGTTTTGAAAAAAACTTATTCCCAATCAAATCCTAATTGAACAGCTTGTTTTAGGCAATCATCATCGTAAGCTGCTGCCGCTTCCAATGCAGTCGTTTGCCCCGCCACTACCTCTTGTGTAATTGGTTGACAATTTGGTCCTTTAATCGGTGTTTGAAATTCAAGTGCTGACTCTATTTTTCCATCATCAAAATATTTTTGCATATCTATACGCACTGCTTCATACGCATTTTCAGGTATTTCATACCCTTTAACTGCATAAGGTCCATCCGGAAGTATTTCAGCCGCATATGCATCTAAAGCTTCATCTGAAATATAAAATTCCATAAATTTTAAAATCGCATCTTCTTTTTCACTGGTTTTATTTCCATATATTGACATCGGCATCCAAATAGTAAGGCCTAAGTCATCCGGATTATCGTTGGGTATTCCAAAAACACCAATATCATTTACTTGATCTCCATAAAGTTCATGAATATTTGTTAAAGCTTGTGTTAGCATAACCCAATGTCCTGCTTCAGCATTTGCAATTATGTCACACCCGTCATCATATGTCGCCGCAAAATTATCTTCATTATAATATGGAATTGTTTCTTGTAATTTTTCCCAACTTCTTAAGCCAGCCTCATGGGTAGCATATTTAACATTTCCTTCTTCAAAACCACTTGCAAAATTGGGATCTGCTGATGCCACACTATAATGATCTCCTAAATATAATAACTGGGTTGTCCATCCATCTCCAAAAGCCCCATATAATGCTGTTTTTCCTGACGCTTTAATCGCTTCACAGTTTGCAATAAACTCATCCCAAGTATTTGGAACTTCAAGCCCTAATTCTTCGTATATTGGCTTAGAATATAAAATTGCTCCTGCCTGTGTTGAGGAATATGGGATACCATATGTTGCTCCATTAATTGAGACAGATTCTTTATAGGTATCATCTAATTTTTCCGCAAATTCTTCTTTGGAAATATCAATAAAATATTGTTCAGGATTCAAGGCAGTTAGCAATGCACCAGAATTGTAAACAACTAAATCTGTCATTTCACCAGAAGCCAATCTAGTTTTCACGTAATTATCGCCTTCTAGACCTCCAGGCCCAACTTCCGTAGTAATTTTCAAATTCAACTTTTCTTCAGCTAATTCAATAACTTTTTTTACCCCAACTTGGGAGCTATTTGAATCAATCATCATTGTTAATTCAATGGGTTCTTCTGCATCATCCTGAGTTTCACCATCTTGTGTTTCTGATTCAGAATTTGTTGTCTCTTGATTTTCACTGCTTGTCTGAGAATTTCCACATCCAGCAAAAACTCCAATTGTTAATACGAGTGTTAAAACTAATGCTACGATTTTCATTAATCCTTTCATGTAACGACCTCCTTTTATTTGATAAACTCATAATAACGGATTCTCTTTGATTGGTACATAGAGAATCCGTTATTATGACATGGAGAATTAAGTTCTGTTAAAAAGTCTGCAATTTGCATCAACGTCTACTCTTGATCAAGACGAATATTTCTAAAAACAATGAGCGAAAGAAAAATTGCAGCTATGGGAAATAAGACCGAAATACCATAAAAGGTTTTATAAGTAAATGTTCCTATAATAATCCCCCCCAGTATTGATCCTATACTAAAGCCTAGATCTATAGAGCTAAAAAACGTAGAAGAAGCAGCCCCTCTCCTGTCATATGGTGCAAAAGACATAATAAGGACATTCATCGTTGCTATATTGATTCCAAAACCCGTACCGTAAAGAACTGCTGCTAAGAAAAAAATCAGGCTACTATCTGCTAGAAAAAGCAAAAATAAAGCTGAACTAAAGACACATAATCCCGGAATGAGCAAACTCAACGGATTCTTTATCCGGTCAATAATTTTTCCAACAAATATATTGGCCACAAACATAGTCAAGGCCTGAATTGTATAGAACCATCCTACGTTTTCAACGCCTATACTCCTCCCATATGATGGAAGAAATACAATAACAGCATTTCCGGTCATAATAATCAATTGTACAAGACTAGGTAAAAATGCTTTTTTTTCATAAAACTTCCAAAAAATACTGCCTTCATAATTTTTTTTGCCTATAAGAAGGGGGGATTCTTCTACAACTTCGTAAGAAATTGTAGAAACAATAAAAATCGCTAGCCCAAATATTAGAATCGCTCCCATCCAAGACCACGTATAATTATCTCCATAAATTAATTCAATACCAATAATAGGACCAATCGCTGCTGCTAACACAGAAGCGATTCCAAAATAAGACATGCCACTTTTTAATTTTGATTTGGGAAGAACATCTGCCGCTATTGCCATCTGCGCAGTTGTTGCACCTGAAATCCCAAATCCTTGTATAAGTCGCATAGCGATTATCGCAAAGGTCACCGGTATAACATTAATACCAATCATCCCAAGAATCATGATAAAAGCGCCAAGAATCAACACCATTTTCTTACTCCACCGGTCCGCAAGGATACCTCCGAAAGGTCGCATAATCATAGCCGCTAATGCTGATAATGATGTCGCAATACCTAGAACCGAAGGATTCTTACCCAAATTATCTAGATATAGTGGAAGTACAACCATTATAATCTGATTTCCTGTCATCACTAGGACAGTCGTAATAAAAATTCTAATAAAATTTTTGTTAAATATTCTTTCTGACATGGCCCCTCCATTGATACAATAGTTTGTTCTCACCCATAAATCACTTTAACAATTCTAACAATTCTTCCTTGGAGAAGGTTGCCATACTTATACCCTCACCATTTAAGACTTCTTCGGCTAAGGCATTTTTCTTCTCTTGAAGGTCAACAATTTTTTCTTCAATGGTATCTTTCACAATCAGTTTATAGACACTGACAACATTGTCTTGTCCGATACGATGGGCTCGGTCTGTCGCCTGGTTTTGAACAGCAACATTCCACCAAGGGTCAAAATGAATGACAATATCTGCTGCTGTAAGATTGAGTCCGGTTCCTCCCGCTTTTAAGGAAATGCAGAAAACCGATGTATCATCTGCATTAAAGGCATCTACCATTTCAGAGCGTTTTGATTTACTGGTCGCCCCTGTTAGGACATAGTAACTGATCTTTTCTTTTTCCATTCCTTGTGTCAATATCTCAATCATGGATGTAAATTGAGAAAATAAAAGTATCTTATGTCCACCTTCAACCGCTTCATGAATTAGATCCATGCAGGCTTCTACTTTTGCCGATCTTGCCTTATAATCTTCATACAAAAGACTTGGATCACAACAGATTTGACGCAGTTTTGTCAGTTCAGCTAAAATTTGAAGTTTTCCTTGGGTAAATTCTTCAGTGGACTGTTTCGTAAGCATCATCTTCATCAGATTCACTCTAGCATCATAAAGCTGCTTCTGTTCTGATTCCATCTTAACGTATAAATTTTCTTCCAATTTATCCGGCAAGTCCAACAACACATTTTTCTTAAGCCTACGAAGGACAAAAGGAGTAATCATCTTCTGCAGGCGCTTCATTGTGCTTTGATCTTGTCCTTGAACCGTGGGCAATTCAATCTCTTTCTTAAACTTAGTATAGCTATATAAAAAACCAGGCATTAAATAATCGAATATACTCCACAGTTCACTTAAACGATTCTCAATCGGCGTCCCGGTAAGGGCAAGTTTACATCCTGCCTGAACAATCTTAACCGCCTTGGCCGCCTGTGTATTATGATTTTTAATATACTGGGCTTCATCAATAATCATGGTATGAAAATTTAAAGCTTGATAATAGGTAATATCACGTTTGAGTAAGTCATAAGAGGTAATAAGTATCTCATGGTTTTGACTTTCCATTATCATATCTTCACGTTCACTAGCTGTTCCCACAACCATGGTAGACAATAAATCCGGCGCAAATTTCATAAATTCATTTTTCCAGTTATAGACAAGAGAAGCCGGACTGACAATTAAGATTTTTTGATTGCTGCCAGCAAGCATATTCTCTTGTTCACTTAAAATATATGTAATAATTTGCAATGACTTTCCAAGTCCCATATCATCAGCTAAAACACCTCCAAAACCATTGGCACGAAGGGTCTTTAACCACAAGAATCCTAATTTTTGATATTCTCTTAAAATTGGCTCTACTTCACTCGGCAATTCAAAATCACTGTCTTCTACCGTTTTCATATTTCGAATAAGGGCTTTAAACTCTTTATTGCGAGATACTGCAATTGACTGATCTTCCTTGAGCTGTTCATCTAAATAAAGGGCTCGGTATTTGGGCAACTTAAGGGTCTCTTGTCGCAACTGACTTTCAGTAAGTTTTAATCCTTCTTTTAGTTCATACAAAGAACCTAATTCTTCGCCATCAACATGAATAAAAGAGCCGTCCTTAAGGCGATAATAATGTTTTTTTGGACTATATTTTGAAAGAATTTCAATCAAAACGTCTTTAGGCAAATCTTCAGATTGTATTGTGAGTTCTAATAAATCACTTTCAACGGAAACGCCGACAGAAACTTTGGACTTATAGACAACATTCATTCTCTTTAGCCGGTCCGTTACATAGACATCTCCTAATGTCTTAAAGTTTTCAATACCTTGAACAAGGAGTTCATATATTCTGTTCTCATCGTCTAATATCTCTAATTCTTGACTTTTAGGATTAAAATGATTAAAAAAGGGGGAGACAGTCTGATTGACATCTGCTTCCTTATAAGGATCTCGAATAACTTTTGTCGTTTGACGATCATATAGATTCACCTTATCGGCACCGTAAGTCACAAGTATCTTACAGGTTACACAATCTCGGTCTGGTGTATCTAGATATATTTCAAAACTTGCTAAATTTGATACATAATCGTCTTCATTAAAGTTTTTCCGTTCAATCTTATAATGTACCTTAAGTTTAGGAAGCAAATCTCGGCAAAAAATCTTTAAATCTTCATTAAGAATAAAAAGTTTGGCTTCTTCTAAGTAATTCAGACAATTCTGAAACTCTTTAATGGGTTCAAGGTTACGTGCGTCTTCTGTATATATTTTTCCCTTGTGAAAATACACATACTGTCGTTCATCCGTATAGGCATTAACACGCTCTGCAATGATTTCTGCCCCTTTTTCCTTACCTGTGATTTTCATTTTACGTTGGAGTTTATCTTTTGAATATGTCCAGATGTTATTGGTCTCCCCAATTAAATCTAGATGTATCGTTCTGTTCTTGATGCTTTCAAAAACTTCAATGAGTTCCTCCAGAGATAAGCGAATAGACCGGTTGCTCCCTCCGTAATATCCATGATAGGACTCCATATACCGTTTTTCACCGATATCGGTTATTAAACTTGCTAAGGCCTTTGACTCCTCATCGAAGGCATCCATCGTGTGAAGGAACTTAAGTTTCTTGCCATATTGTATATAGCGTTTTGAACGAATGGCATTGGCAAAGTCAATGATATTCTTGACCACATACATTTGGTCTTCCCCAACTTTTAGCTCAATCTCTGCTCCATGATGATCACATTTAAAATACGCTTCCAAATGAATATTTCCCATCTGATTATCGGTAAATACCGGAATCTGAACAGGATTTGATACAGACACCAAAAGTTGCTTAAGTTCCGGTGTTGTTTGAAAAGGAGGACTATATGGACTTGGTGCATTCATCGGGATATAATTATCCTCTGTATGGTCAATATATTCAAGAAGTGCTGCCACACAGTGTTTACATATTCCATCATAAGAACTAAAAGCAGGGCATTCACAATAAATATCATCGAGCTCATCTTCCTCATGATCATATAAAAAATCAACCTGGTAGCGTTTACGACCGCTTCCTTGAACCAAGGCATTTACTTTGGTTAGAATCGAATTCGAATCCGAATCCACGTCCAAAGCAAGTACATAATTTTGATGATATAAATTTATGCCTCTAGCATAGCTTCTATAATTTGTCAGTTCTTGAATTCTAGCACGTTCAATCATTCGTCATTCCTCCGAAAAAATTTAATCAAAAAATCAATTAGCTTTAGTATATCGCACATAATTATAGTTCGCCACTTTTACCTGCACCGCGATAATTGTCATCTCTATGTTAACCCTTAGGTAGGGGCACATGAAGTAATCTTAAAAAATCCTTTTGTGATTCTAGTTCTCTTTCTACAATAAAATTAATAAATGCCCGATCATCTTCATGCGCTTTTTCAAGGAAAGAAATATATTCACTCCTTAAAATCGGGGGAATTATAGCCGGTAAATAACCGTCTTGTATGAGAGCCGTATTCATTAGCAACCTAGCCACCCTACCATTTCCATCTTTATAAGGATGAATAAATACAAATTTTTTATGAAGTAATGCGGCAAATTCTACAGGATGATATTTCTTTCTATCCTTTTTTATCCATTTACATAATTTCTTTATTTCATTTTGAATATCCTCAACTTTTGTTACCGGATAATTCGATCCTGAGATAAACACAGGAATATCACGATATTTTCCGGCAAAGTCTTCTTCAATATTTTGATAGAACAACTTGTGCAGATAGAGAATGTCTATTTCTTTGATATCATTATTTTCAAGCAATGTAAACATATAATCATATGCTTTTGCATGACCCACAGCTTCAAACATGTCTCTTAAAGGTTTTCCCCCAACGGTCAAACCATCTTCTATTAAGACTTTCGTCTCACTTTCTGTTAGAGAATTCCCTTCTAAGGCATTGGATGTCCAAGTTAATCCAATCCGATAAAAGTCTTTTATCTGTTTTAACAATTCTCCCTCAAAAGGTCTTAATTCATTAATTGTATATTGATATAAATCCACCTTTTTTAAGTATTCCATAGCTCACTCCTCTTTTTTTAAGTATACTTTTTCTAATTAAAATTATCGTCACCGCATTGCATCAATCAGGTCATAAAATCTATAGATTTTATTCTTTTTCTTGTCATCCGGGTAGATTCTTCCTGTTTCTACAAGCCCATCAATATATCGTTTTGCTGTATTATAGCTTACACCCACTTCTTTTTGTATATATTTTACGGTAAAAAAAGGTTTTTTAAAGATTGCATTGACGGTTCTTGTTTTGATGTTTTTCTGATTAGCATACTCTACAAGCTCTTTATATAAGGCTTCTATCTTTTCAAGTTTTTCTATATAATGGTTGGCTTGTTTTATTGTCGATTCAATAAAATATAGAATCCATTCTCGCCATTGTGGTTCATCATTTCTTAAATTATTAAGCAGTCCATAATATTTAAACTTACTCCGTTCAAGCTCCTCACTAATAAAAAACGTTGGACTAGTGAGTATATTATTATTGACCAGATATAAAATAATGATAATTCTACCTAGACGTCCATTCCCATCCAAATATGGATGAATCGTTTCAAACTGACCGTGTATAACTGCCGCACGAGCAATATACCCCAATTGATCATCATATTCATTATTAATGTATCTCTCTAAGTTTCCAATAAGCCTTTCCACATTTTGCGACTCCGGTGGAATATACCTTGCATCTTCAATTTTATTGCTTGGACCGATAAAATTTTGAATTTTTCTATAATTTCCAGGACTTCGGTTTTGTCCTCGTGCATTATTCAAGATAATTTTGTGCAGTCGGTGAAACAATCGTGTTCTTATAGGAATTGAGGCAAGCAGATTAAAGCCTTGACGGATGGCTTCAACATAATTATCTACCTCCTGAATATCAACATTTTTTTTGCCTGTCATCTCTGATTCAACAACTTCGGAAAATGTCGCCTGTGTTCCTTCTATTTTCGTGGATTGAACAGATTCATCAAGGGAAAATAACATTAATAATTCTTCACGAATGATGGAACGCTCTAACATTGAATTAAACCGCTCCAGCTTAGCGCGAGCATCCGATTCTCTCCTCAATATGTCAATCAAACTTTGATCATCGAGCCTGATGGGCAAAAAATCAGGGTTAAATGCTTTTTTCATATAATCACTCCTTATAGAAAAATACTAGCATAAAACCCCTTATATTTCAATATATTTATTTTTTTGAATTTAAACTTCGCTTAGCACACACTGTCAACAGCATTATGCCAGCCCGTAAGTAAAGCTTTAACCTCATTGTCTGATCGTTTGGGTCCATAGATTGTTTCTTCCATAGGCAATGCTTTTAGGCTGTCAAAATCTTTCCACAGACCTAGCTGCAATCCACCAAGATAAATCGCTCCCATGACCGAAAGTTCTTGTTTTTCTATGCAACGAACATTGGCTTGAAGCACATCTGCTTGTAATTGCATTAAAAAAGGATTTTTTGTTGGCCCTCCATCTGCATTTAAGGTTTCAATAGCGATGCCGGCATCACTTTCCATCAAATGAATCAAGTCCGCCACCTGATAAGCCATAGATTCTACTGCCGCTCGAATAATATGGGCCCGATGGGATTTTCGGGACAAACCAACAATGGATGCTTTAGCATTCGGCTGCCAATATGGCGCACCTAATCCCACAAATGCAGGAACAATATAGACCCCTTCATTGGAATCCAGACTGTGAACCAAGGCATCAACTTCATTGTCCTCTTGATATAGCCCCAGATTTTCTTTTAACCACTTCAGTGTATCTCCTGATGAATTAATCAGCCCTTCAAGGGCATAGAAGACTTGATCATCCAAGGCCCAAGCAACGGATGTCACTAGTCCATTATTTGAACGGACTTGTTTCTCCCCGGTATACATCATGACGGACGATCCTGTTCCATAGGTTGCTTTAGCCATCCCTACGTCAAAGCACAATTGCCCAAAGAGAGCACCTTGGCTATCGCCAATGACTCCAGCTATTGGCAATCCATGAATTTCTTGAAGACGAGTGTCCATTACAAATCCAAATCTTGCATTTGATGCCATAATCTGAGGCAACATGGTTCGGTTGACACCAAACAGTTCCACTAATTCATCGTCCCAATCGGATGTTTCTAAATTATATAACATGGTGCGACTGGCATTGGTATGGTCTGAAGCAAAGACTTGACCATCCGTCAAACAATAAATTAACCATGCATCTATGGTCCCAATGCGAAGTCTTCCTTCTTCTTTAGCTTTTATAACCGCTTCTTCATTCTCAATAGCCCATTTAATCTTACTGGCTGAAAAATAGGTATCCAATTTTAAGCCTGTCTTTTTTTCTATAATTGCATCATAACCTTGGTCACTTAAATCTTGGCAAATCTCGGATCCCCGTCGGCATTGCCAAACATAGGCATGACATAAGGGTTTTTTCGTCTTCGCATCCCAAAAAGCAATCGTTTCTCTTTGGTTGGTAATGGCCAATCCCTTGATTTGGCCCGATCCAACTTTAGGAACAAGCCCTTTGATAAGCCCTATAACATTGCCATATATTTCTTCAAGGTCATGTTCCACCCATCCCGGTTTGGGATAGTATTGCTTATGGTCCATTGTTTCTTTATGAAGAATCTTTCCCTGGTCATCAACAATTAGGGCTTTGGTTCCTGATGTACTTTGATCGATTCCTAAGATATACATCCTACGCCTCCTTATTGCCTTTAAGCTCATTGCGAAGCATTTGATGAATCGCTTGTGCACTGATGCCATAATGTTCAAAGACTTCCGGCGTTGTTCCGGCAATGGCTGGCTCATCCGGTATTCCCATAATCTTGACTTTAACCGGACAGTTTTCTGCCACCACTTCAGCAACTGCTCCGCCAAGGCCTCCATATATACTATGCTCTTCAAGGGTAAGAATATACCCCGTTTCTTTGGCCGCTTTAATAATCGCTTCCGTGTCTAGCGGTTTAATGGTATGCATGTTTAATACGCGGGCTTGTATTCCATCTTCTTCCAACATCAAAGCTGCATCAAGAGCCACTCGTACCGTTTCTCCCGCCGCTATAAGTGTCACATCAGATCCTTGATGCATTTCATTGGCTTTTCCCAACGTAAATTCATAGTCAAGAGATTCATATACATCTTCAACAGGATTGCGACCAATACGCATATAGGTGGGTCCATAGGTTTCTATAAGTGCCTCGACGACTTTTTCTGTTTCGAATCGGTCCGCCGGAAGAACAACAGTCATATTAGGTATGGCCCGCATAACTGCTAGGTCCTGCACCGAGTGATGCGACATGCCAAGGGCACCGTAACTGATACCACCACTAATACCAACTAGCTTTACATTTGTATTGGAATAGGCCATATCCACTTTGACCTGTTCAACACTACGCATACTTAGAAAACACGCCGGAGAAGCTACAAAAGGAATTTTTCCTGATGCTGCCAGACCAGCCGCCACACCGACAATATTTTGTTCAGCTATACCTGTTTCAATAAACTGTTTTTCATGGGCATCTGCAAAGGGGGACAACTTAGCTGACCCTCTTGAATCACTGGCAAGAACAACAATATCTTTATTGTTGTTGGCATGCCGGACCAAAACATCATTAACAATTTCTCTATTGGGTATTTTATTCATAGGACACCTCCAAGGCTTTTAACCGTTCATCCAGTTCTTGCATAGCTTGTTGATACTCAGCATCTGTTGGAACTTTATGGTGCCAGGCCGCTTGATTTTCTATAAATGAAACGCCTTTACCTTTGGTCGTATTGGCAAGAATAAGTGTCGGCTTCCCTTCACATGCAGGTTTTTTTTCAAGAATTTCATAGAGTTCCGGAATACTGTTTCCGTTAATCTCAATCACATTCCAGCCAAAACTTTCCCATTTTTTGTCAAGAGGGTCTAGTCCCATAACATCTTCTGTACATCCACTGATTTGTAGCCGGTTACGGTCAATAATTGCCACAAGGTTGTCCAACTTATAATGGGCTGCAAACATGGCCCCTTCCCAAACCGAGCCTTCTGCCTGTTCTCCATCACCCATCAGCGTAAATACACGATAGGCTTTTTCATCCATCTTGGCCGCAAGCGCCATGCCGGATGCAACACTTAAACCATGTCCTAGTGAGCCGGTATTCATCTCAACACCACTCACTTTATTATTTGGATGTCCGATTAGGCGAGTCCCAAACTGGCTAAAGGTTTTTAACTCTTCTCTTTCAATAAATCCAAGTTCTGCCAAGAGGCACCAATAGGGTTCTACTGAGTGTCCTTTACTGAGAATAAAACGGTCTCTGTCCGGATTCTTTGGATTCTTTGGGTCTATATTCATAATACCGTAAAACAAAGTCGTCATAATGTCTGTAGAGGATAGGGCTCCTCCGGTATGTCCGGTTTTGGCCCCATAAATCATCTCTATAATATCTTTTCTGATTTGAACCGCCCGCTTTTCTAAACTTCTGATATCCATGCTTTTGAACCTCCATTCAACCAATGAACAATTGCATCTTCTGTTGTATCCACTAAATCCAGTTGAATTCCCGGTATATATTTTACTGCTTCATATAAGACAGGGATGACATCAGCATGAATACCCACACAATGATGTACATAAGGGCCTTCAACAAGCTTACGTTCCCATTTTACCCAATCGTCGACTTCAACCCATACATAAGATCCCCGACTATATTTTCCTTGAATACCTTTAGCATGTCCCATAAAGAGATTATATTCTCCGTGGTCACCGTCAAAACGGACAATGGTCATTTCTCCACCTTTAATCTCCGCTTCAAAGGTTCCCGGCGAATGGTCGTCAAAGAGGAAATGTTTTTGGGCTGCTGCATTACAGCCTTCACAAGCTAGTGACACTGGGAAGTTTCCGCAGTGGAATAAAAGCTCGCCATTATCATTTTCCGAATGACGTACTGTCAAATCCGCAAAAAAGGTTGGCGTTGACCGTTGTGCCGCTTCTTGGGTCATAACGGATGTGATTGCACCATGAATATCCGTTTCACAGGTAACCGGAATAAATTCATCGGTTAAGAGAGAATTGGCTAGGCAGGGCATAATCTTCATGCTTTCTTGCATTGCCGACCAACATTGAATCGCAATGGCTTTACAACCTTTTTCTGCTGCAAATTGTCCCATGGCTACTTTCAAGGCTGCAATTTTTCGCACTGCTTCATCTCCAACATGACCCGTTTCCATGGCTTCTTTAATCATTTTTTCTACGTTTGCCACTTCTGCGTTATCTGACGCTATCAGTTCATCTGTGCGGTTTTTAATATCAACTAATGTAATCGGATAAATCTCAATACCGAATTTTTCTAATAATTCACCTTCGTTGTACATCATGGTCCAAAAACCAGCAGGACGTGTTGAAATCTGAAGTATTCGCAACTTTTTCATTGCTTTTACAACATTGACTGCCGCAATAAAATTCTCTAATCCACGTTCAAAAATTGGATCATTCAATCGCGTATTGGGAATATAGGTAAAAGGTACATTAAAACGTCGAAGAATTTTTCCTGTCGCAAACAATCCACATTGTGTATCACGTAAACGCATACCATCTTCTAAAGGATCTTCATCACGGGGGCCCCATAAAAGTACCGGTTTATTCACCGCTTTGGCCACCCGACAAACCGTATTTTCTGTTCCGAAATTTGTATGCGGGAAAAATACAGCATCAACCTTTTCCCGAATAAAGAGCTCACTAATTTGATCCGCATGGGCATCATCATCAAAAAGTAAACCTTCCGAGTTAATAGATTCAATATCCACCACTTCAATATTATCCATACCTTTAAGTTTTTCCAAAACTAAATCCTTATACTTATGGGCATCTTCTTTACTAAAAACAAACCGCCGCGTTGCCGCTACACCAATCTTAATCATTCCAAATCCTCCATTTCTAAAACGCCTTATATATTTTACTGAATTTTATGGATTCATTGTATCATTTTTTCAGTTATAGGTCAATAATTTAAGTTAATTTAAGTTGGTTCGTTTATAATTATACTGCATAATCAGGACCACTAGCTTAGCTAGTGGTTTGTCCTTTGCCCTACAAGGGC
>ASRK01000061.1_pt1 | contig 23269 bp, 15 predicted proteins | sample 693218 | NCBI WGS metagenome assembly ASRK01 (sample SAMN02169240, study PRJNA158439) | bioreactor metagenome | isolation source: day 48 sample from continuous culture bioreactor inoculated with sediment... | place: Germany: Bremen
ACCCGATTCCGATTTCTTTTGTTTTATTAAATATAGCTTCATCTGAAACATATTCTGCTACCGTTGTTATGCCTAGCCTTGAAGCAAAGTTTACAATGGTTTCAGCGACAAGCTCAGCTGAAGGTTCTGTTAACATTTGTTGAATAATACTTCCATCTATTTTAATACAATCAACATTTAGCTTGTGTAAGTAGTTAAAATTACTAAAGCCGGTACCAAAATCATCAATGGCGATTTCTGCGCCATACCGTTTAATTTCTTTAATGAAATCAGACATAATGGAATAATTTTCAATTCCTTCGGACTCCACAAGTTCAAAAATAACATTATAGGGTCGACTAAATGCCATCAGTTGGTCATAGATAAAACGGCGGGTATGGTTATGATAAATATCATCAACAGATAAGTTGATAGAAAACTTATAATCTTTGTTACTAAAATACTGGAAGGATTTTGTGATGATGATTTTAGTTAATTGGTTATATAGCCCCGCTTTTTTTGCGATGGGCAAAAATTGAAAAGGACTAACAATATTACCCTCATCATCCATCAGTCGCATGAGGACCTCGAATCGATCAATTTTTTCAATAGAATTATTATATATGGGTTGAAAAAAAGGTATGATCCGATCTTCTTCGATAGCACTTCGTATAATGGACGTCCATGTTAGATTTGAAATAATGGACTCTTCAATTTTAAGGTTCTCATTATAGACCAAAAAAGAAATTTTTTCTGATTTTGCATGTTCTAATGTCATACTCGAATTTTCATAAAGTGAAAGCTGCATTGAGGACAAGGCAAAGGTCGTATTGATATATATCTTATGATTTTTATTCACAAAACAATGTTTATGAATCTTTTTTTGAAGAAGACGCATTCGATTTGTAAATAATTTGAGACTATGGTCATAACTTACAACGGCAAAAATATCCGAGTGTATACGATAGGTTTTTAATGCATTCATTTCGTCATAGGCTGTAATTAACTCAGCTAATTCAATAAGAACCTTGTTTCCAATAATCGTTCCGTAAAAATTGTTGATATTAATAAAGGCACTGATATCAATAAGACAAAGAGCCTGAATATTCCCATTAGTAATATCTTCAGTAAGCTTATTGAGGTTTGGTAAGTGGGTTAATGGATCTTGATAATAATGTTTGGTTAACTCTTCTGTTTTTTCACTAACCATTTTCTCCAAAGTTTTATTCAAGGTATTTAATTCTCTCGATGTATTCTCGACAAGCTTTAATAAAATGGACTGTTCGATTTCTTCCTGCGTTTGAGTAAAATACATATCTTCAGTGTTTTCAGCAACCATAGATGTACCGTCTGAAGCCATGGTGATTACAGATGTACTATGGGTGCTAATGTAACTTTTATTATCGACATGTACAAACTCAAAATCCGTGAGAAGTCCGAAAAAGGGAAGGTGAATATCATAGTCAGCGACGTGACGAAGGATATCCATGGTTTGGGCTCGTGAAGAAAAGGTTACCAAATATTGGCAAGGAATCGTGGGTAAATGGTTTTTAATTTGTTTTAATTTCTTGCCAAAATAGCTAGAATCTCCATAGCCTAAAGTTATTTGATCATTTATATGAACAGGAATATCAGAGTATAAAACCTCTTCTTGATCAGCAATCATGACCGTAGAAGGAATCGAAAAATTTCCATAATGAAGAACAAGAGGGAATTTGTGGCCAGCTTGAGGGATTTGATCAAGATCGACCCCAAGATAACTTTTATAAAATTGTCGTGCAGGAATATTATCAATAGTTTCGATATGATGTCCATGAGCTTTTGTGATCTTGTGTTCACGACCAATAGAAATAATATGGGACGTATAAAAATCATGGAAATCTAAGTAGGGACTATGAAATATTACGCCGATATAACCATGTTTAAAAAATGCTCCATTATTAAAAAGACAAATATCATCATGACCTGTTTGATCTGTTTTTAGAATCCCGCCACCAAGAGTTGCATTCGGTAGTACATCATTTAATGTATCAAGAAGCAAATGATTTTGGCTTACCGATAATGTACTTAGAATTTGGATATAGGATGGATTTTCCGCTTGTGCATAAATAAGTGGAGGAATATTTACTTCGCTAAAGCATTCATGATTTTGGGAGATAAGATGAAAGTGTACACGCTCAAAAATGGAGATTACAATAATGGTCTTATCGTGATATACTTTCCCGTTATAAATAAGCTCATGTGTCATAGCACCGATGACTTGAGCAGTCGATGCTTGTTGGGTGATCTGTGAATAAATGGATTGAAAATCTTCTGAATTTTTATTTGAAAAAATCTGAAATAGATATTGGTTTTTTTTACTAAGGTTTAAATCGATCAGATAATTTTTTAGTGCATTTGAATTTATATATTCGTATTGGTAGGTTATCATTTTTAAGCCTTCCTATAACAACGCGTAAAATTATTTGTCTATCATTGTTGTCGTCTATTTTTATTTTTGTTATACTAGTACAAATGATGTTTTATGTGTTCGTTCATATTATTATAATATGAAAACGCAAAGAATTCAATTCATTGACATCAGTTTGTAAAATAATATATTTTGGAGGAAGATATTATGGCATGGTGCCCCAAGTGCAAGGAAGAGTATGAAGATCATGTGGAAATGTGCGCAGATTGTCATGTTCCTTTAGTTCATGAAATTAAGGACATTGAAACAGACCGATTACTTATCGTCGTAAAGTCAGAAGAAGAAGGTGAACGTGCATTAGAATTTCTTGAATATTCAGGGATTAAAACAGCTTCGGTCATTGAGTCGAGTGGAAATGAGTTTCTAGTCAATGTACATCAAGATGACTGGGAAGAGGCTTCGCGACTCATTCGCGGGTTTTTAATTGGTGAAAAAGAAGAGGTTGAAGCAGAGGATTATTTTATTGATGAGTATGCAATGTTGGAGATTGAAGATAATCGTGAATTGACTGAAATGAAAAGTAGCTATCAAGCATTATTAGGTATCGGTCTATTTATGTTTGCTATTGGTCTAGTTAGTGCTTTAGGAATTATTCGAGTTTTCGCAGGAAATATGGCATATATTATAGTATTTCTTGGTGCAGTCTTTGCCCTCGCAGGTATTTTTTCTAAGAAGAAAATGGATGAAAAAAAGGTGGAGCATGCAAAATTACGAAAGCAATATGATGATTTATATTACTGGTATCTAGATAAATATCCATTAGACCGATTCGAATCTCGCCATAAAATTCAACTTGATGAGATTGATGAAGGGGCTAAATATTTTATTCTTATGGATTTAATCGTAAAAGAAGTTAAAACAAATGATCAAAATGCAGAAGAAAAAATGGTCAATACGGTAGCAGATAAAGCCGCCCAAGAAATATTAGCTTTGAGTCATCACTAAATTCATAAATGTTTTTACGGAGTTTGATAAAGGCGCTTTTGCTTGGGAGACCATCCCAAGCTTTCTTTTTGGCAAGGAAGTTCTAAGAGCTACTTTAAAATAGCCTTTAGGTTCAATGGGTAGAACGTAATCCGGTATAAAGGTAATGCCTAATCCAATCCGTGTCAGTTCTACGAGTAAATCAATACTACCCAGTTCAATTGAAGGTGTTAATTCTAACTTTTTTTCTTTAAAAACCTGTTGAAGATAGTGGGTGGTCGAGCTATTGCGATCTAAAAGGAGGATAGGATAATCCAGGAGTTCTTCATAGGAAATACCTAAAGAGTGCAGTTTTTTATATTTTTGGGGAGCAATGACAATATCCTGAAAGGTAAGAATTTCGTCGACGTGTAAATTTGCATCAATAATCTCATTGGGCAGATTGGTGAACACGAGATCAACCATATTATTTTTAAGAAGTTTTACACATTCAATTGAGGTTCGATTAGTAATCATAATTTCAATATTAGGATAGTTTTCATGATAGTCATGTAAGTGTTGAAGTAAAAAGTGTTTGCAGATAGTATCACTTGCCGCAATATGAAGTCGGCCGCGATTCATTTCTGAAGTTTCAGCTAACAATTTTTCGCCTTGTAATATAGAATGCAAGGCAGGCTGAATATGTTGGAGAAGAAGATGACCCTCGTTAGTGAGTTGTACTTTTTTGGTGCTTCGATAGAACAGTTGTATATTTAGATTTTTTTCTAGGTTGGATATATGTTGGCTAACTGCGGATTGAGATAAAAATAATTCTTGAGCGGCTTTTGAAAAACTTAAGGTTTGAGCGACGTGATAGAAAATTCGATAGAGTTCAAGATTAATATTCATAGGATACCTCATTCATTAATTATATTGATAAATATAATAAGTAGTATTAATTTTACTTCTTAATAATATCATGATAGAGTAGGATTGTAAATGAGTAATCGATTGACAATTTGGAGGATATAATGGCGATTAAACGACTTTTTGTTGAAAAAAAAACGGAGTTTAACATTGAAGCAAAGCAGCTATTTGTGGATTTAAAAGAACACTTAAATTTAGGCCAACTAAAGGATGTACGTATATTACATCGTTATGATACAGACTATTTATCTGAAGACATATATTTAAAAAGTATAGATACCATCTATTCAGAACCGACAGTAGATAAAGTCTATTATGAAACATTTCCAATGAGTGCAGCCGATGAAGCTTTTGGAATCGAATACCTTCCGGGCCAATATGACCAACGTAGTGATTCCTTGGTTCAATGTATAAAGCTAATCGATAGTGATGTTGAACCTATTGTTAGTGTCGCTAAAATTATTGTTCTTTCCGGATCCTTGTCTGAAAATGATGTTAAACGCATCAAATCCTATTGTATCAATCCGGTAGATTCTCGTGAAGCCGACTTAGAAAAACCAAGTACATTAGAATTAGATTATGAAGTTCCCCATGCAGTGGAATATATTGAAGGATTCATTGAATTAGACGAAAGTCGAGTGCAAGCATTATGGGAAAAACTTGGACTTGCGATGACAAATAAAGATTTATTACATACACAGACCTATTTCAAAGATGTTGAAAAAAGAGATCCCACGATTACCGAAATTCGTGCTTTAGATACCTATTGGTCGGATCATTGTCGCCATACAACCTTTTTAACAGAATTAGAAGAGATTACTTTCGATTCGGATCAAGGTGTTGAACCGATAAAAAATACCTATAAGCAATATTTGAAAGACCGTGAACGCGTCTATGGAGACCGCATCAGTGCAAAACCGGTGTGTTTAATGGATATTGCCTTAATGGCTATGAAAAAAATGCGTAAAGAAGGACACTTAGATGATTTAGAAGTGTCGGATGAAATCAATGCATGCAGCATTATGGTTGATGTGGATGTCGATGGTGATAAGGAAGAATGGCTTGTGATGTTCAAAAATGAAACACATAACCATCCTACAGAGATTGAACCCTTTGGTGGTGCGGCTACATGCCTTGGTGGTGCGATTCGAGACCCCCTATCTGGTCGTTCCTATGTCTATCAAGCAATGCGAATCACGGGGGCAGCAGACCCAAGATTGCCGATTGCTCAAACAATGGACGGAAAATTGCCCCAACGAAAAATAGTCACAGAAAGTGCCCATGGATATAGTTCATATGGAAACCAAATTGGTCTTGCAACCGGATTAGTTCGTGAAATCTATCATCCCAACTATGTAGCAAAGCGTTTGGAAATCGGTGCAGTGATTGCAGCAGCACCCAAAGAAAATGTTATTCGTGAAACATCCGACCCGGGTGATTATATTATTTTACTTGGTGGACGTACAGGTCGAGATGGATGTGGAGGTGCTACCGGATCTTCAAAAGAGCATACCACAGAATCGATTCATACATGTGGTGCTGAAGTCCAAAAAGGAAATCCGCCTACAGAACGAAAAATTCAACGTTTATTTAGAAATAAAACCGTGAGTCAAATGATCAAAAAATGTAATGATTTTGGTGCAGGTGGTATCTCCGTTGCCATTGGTGAGTTAGCAGACGGACTTATTATTGATCTTGATCTTGTACCTAAAAAATATGAGGGACTTGACGGAACAGAGTTGGCAATCTCAGAATCACAAGAACGTATGGCCGTTGTTATTGATCCAAAGGATAAGGAAAGATTTATTCATCTTGTAGAGATGGAGAACTTGGAAGCAAGTCACGTTGCGACGGTAACCGAAGAAAAACGTTTGGTCATGAAGTGGAAAGGTCAGGAAATCGTTAACATTCGTAGAGATTTCTTAGATACAAACGGTGCATCCGTTGAAATGAAAGCTCATGTAAATGCGCCGAATGCTGAAAGTTTTTTTGACCAAGAAATAAAAGCAATGAAGAAACAGACTGTCGAAAATGGTTATAAAGCAAGCTTTATTCAAGCGGTTTCGGATTTAAACAGCTGTTCTCAGAAAGGACTTATTGAACGCTTTGATTCTTCAATTGGTGCCGGTTCTGTCTTTATGCCTTTTGGTGGTAAATATCAGGCAACACCCATGGAAGCTATGGTAGCTAAAATACCGGTTCTTCATGGCCAGACCACAACAGGAACGATTATGAGTCACGGTTATAATCCTTACTTGTCAAGTTGGAGTCCATATCACGGAGCTGTCTACGCCGTTGTTGATTCAATTGCAAAAGTTGTTGCGGTTGGTGGTGATTATCAAAAGATTCGTTTTACCTTCCAAGAGTACTTTAAACGCTTAGGCAATGATCCAAAACGCTGGGGTGAACCCTTATCTGCCCTCTTAGGAGCCTATTATATTCAAGATCAGTTGAACTTGCCCTCTATTGGTGGTAAAGATTCAATGTCAGGAACATTTCATGACATTGATGTACCGCCAACCTTAGTTTCTTTTGCGGTTGATGTCGTTGATGTTACAAAAGTCATCTCAAATGAATTCAAAGATAGTGGACATGATGTGGTGATGATTGAGCTTCCGAGAGATGCCCATGAGCTACCTGAAATTGAGACCTTAAAATCAAATTATGAGTGGGTTTATCAAGAGATTGAAAAAGGAAGAATCCTGTCAGCTAACAGTGTCGGACAATTTGGTCTAGCTGAATCGGTGAGCAAAATGGCTTTGGGTAATCAAGTCGGTTTCTCTTTTGAAAATATTGACGATGAAAAAGTTTTTGCATCCTCATACGGATCTATTGTTTTAGAATTAAGTCAGCCGATAAATACATATAACTTGCCAAAAACAGCCATACATATAGGGCAGACAACAAAGGATTCGGTCATTAAATATAAAGGATCTATCGTTCCATTAGCAGATATACAAACCTCTTGGGAAGAACCTTTAGAAGATATATTTCCAACAAAAGAAGTTACAGACGGGGAGACGATGGACCAATTGACAAAAGCTTCTTCCATATATGTATGTAAGCATAAGGTTGCAAAACCAAAAGTATTTGTTCCTGTATTTCCCGGAACAAATTGTGAGTATGATACACGCCTTGCTTTTGAGAAAGCGGGAGCCACGGTGGATGAAGTTGTATTTAGAAACTTAACACCAACAATGGCAAAAGAATCTGTAGAAGATTTTGTGAACGCCATACGATCGAGTCAAATGATTATGATACCGGGTGGCTTTAGTGCCGGTGACGAACCGGACGGTTCCGGTAAGTTTATCGCGACAGTATTTAGAAATCAAGCGATTTCTGAAGCGGTAATGGACTTGCTTAATGAACGTGATGGTTTAATGTTAGGTATTTGTAACGGTTTTCAAGCCTTGATAAAATTAGGTTTAGTTCCTTACGGAGAGATTCGTGATTTGACAGAAGATGCACCGACTTTAACCTATAATACGATTGGTCGACATATCTCAAAAATGGCGAGAACGAAAATTATGTCCAATCAATCTCCATGGCTACAAGAAGTCATGCCGGGTGATATTCATCAGATTCCTTTATCTCATGGAGAAGGCCGTTTTGTTGCCAATGAGACAGCGATAAAAGATTTGTTTGCAAAGGGTCAAGTTGTAACCACATATGTAGATGAAGCCGGATTACCAACCATGAATCCAATGGATAATCCAAATGGTTCTATGTATGCCATTGAGGGTATAATGAGCTTAGACGGGCGTGTATTAGGTAAGATGGGGCATTCAGAGCGTATTGGTCAACATGTTGCCAAAAACATATATGGACAACAAGACCAACAACTTTTCAAATCAGGCGTCAACTATTTTAAGTAGATATTTCCTTTAATCTTGATTTCAGGGGATTTCTTCATCCATAACTTTTGGGCGGACTGAACAGATAAAAAATAGGCTTTTTTCTAAAAAGGAAAAGCTTCTTTTTATTACGACTATATGATAGAATGCAGATATCAATAAATTATGGAGGCTATAATATGTTTGGAAGAAAAAAGAGAAAAGCTCAAGAAGTATTATTAGATTCGCAAAATGCAATAGTGGACAATAGTGAAATTCCAAAAGTTGAGGAAAAAAGTGATCGCACCATTGAATATTTAACGCAAGTGAATAGTTTACTAAAATATGTTACGGAATTAGATTATGTGAAAGATATGTTATTGGATGTTCGTAAACAATCAGAAATGATTGATGGTATTGCAGCAGGTAGTGAAGAAATGACTTCAACAGTTGAAGAAATCTCAAATTTTGTCCAACATTCATCAGAAGAGACGAATCATACGTTAGAAGTATCAAATCACTCCTTAGATTTAATGAGTCAATCCTTTGTTCAAATCGAAGCTACGTTTGAAAAATCAAAAAATATCCAAGGAATTATGAACCGGGTTAATGACGAAGCCAAAAAAATCAACGATATGGTTGAAATTATCAAAGGAGTAGCAGATCAAACAAATCTTCTTGCTTTAAATGCATCAATAGAGGCTGCGCGTGCAGGTGAGAGTGGTCGAGGATTTGCTGTAGTTGCTGAAGAAATTAAAAAACTTGCTGAAAATACGAAAGAACAAGTTGACTTTATTCGCCAAGTTGTTAATAATTTGACTACAGAAATTCAAAATACAGATATAGCTTTAGAAGAGTCTAATGCCTCTTTTTCAAAAAGCAAACAACAAATGGAAGATGCCTTTTCCGGAATGGATAGTATGAAAACAGGGCTTCAAAATATTAGTCAGACATTTATGGAAATTAGCGCGAATATTCAAGAGGAAACGGCAGCATCTCAAGAAATGTCTAGTGCGATTATGGTTATTAATGAGAAGACAAAAATCATTCATGAAGAGACAGATAAAACAGGAATGGCATTTCATGCGGTTTCTAAATATATTGATAATATACGTACAGATATACTTAGTTCAAAACCTAATTTGGATTTAATCACACAGCTAGAAATTTGTATTAGCGATCATTTGTTATGGAAATGGCGAGTATATAATATGATTTTAGGCTATGAGACATTAGATTCAAATGAAGTGGGAACCCATCATACGTGTCGACTAGGTCTTTGGTGTGATCACGCAACAATCGATAATCCAAACATTTGTCAAAAAATTGAAGCGATGTCCAAACCTCATGAAAAACTTCATATTCTTGCTAAAGAAGCGATTGATGTTTATAATCGTGGCAATCAAGAAAAAGCTAGCGAATTATTAGCTGAGATGGATCAAGTATCCGCTGAAGTCGTAAAGTATTTAGCTGAAATAAAACAAATACATCAAACGACATCCAGATAACAGGAGGCTATAAGATGTCAGGAGCAATGTTAAAATGGATTGCAATTATTACAATGATTATTGATCATATTGGAGCAATTTTTTTCCAAGAACTAGGTTTTTTGCGTATAATCGGTCGACTTGCTTTTCCGATTTTTGCATTTTTAATTACGGAAGGATATCGATATACCCGAAATATAAAAAAATATGCTATTCGATTAGGTATCTTCGCTTTAGTTTCTGAAATACCCTTTAACTTAGCATTTTATAGAAATCCATGGGATATTTCCCATCAAAATGTTTTTTTTACATTGGTCCTTGGTTTGCTATGCATATGGATTTATGAGGAGTGGAAGGATAAAAATCGATTCTTGAGCCTTGTAGCAATCTATATGCTAGCCCTCTTAGCTGAAATCTTACGAACAGATTATGGACTCTTTGGTGTCTTTCTAATCTTTATGATTTATCAGAGTAAGACAATAAAAGGCAAAATGCTTGCTATCGTTATTATGAATGGATTATTAGCTTGGCTCAATGTATTAGCCGGTGCTACAAGCATCATACAAATCTATGCAGGCTTTAGTGTTATTTTCCTTCTTTTTTATAACGAAAAAAAAGGAAAGGGATTCAAATTTGTGTTTTATTTGATCTATCCCTTCCACTTGATTCTTTTCTATATTCTTAAACTATTATTCGTAGCTTAATTGCTGATCAGTAATATGTTTTAATACATGGAGATAGGCTTTGGCTTCGAAATTGGCCATAGGTAGATTCATGTCATGAAAATTACCACAGTCTCGTGCACTTGCACCGGGTATGTCATCATTGAAGGTGGCCATAAAATCATACAATTCAATGAGTAGTGGGATGATATCTTTCGACGTACGTTCCCCTTTAAGTATCAGATAAAAGCCGGTACGACATCCCATTGGGCCAAAGTAGATAACGTCGTCTTTAAGGGTCGCATGATTACGTAAAAAAGTGGCCCCTAAATGTTCCAATGCATGAATCTCGCCGGTATTGATAACGGGTTCTGCGTTGGGTTTTTTCATCCGTAAATCATAGGTTGTGATAACATGGTCACCAAGGTGATCAATTCTGGATATATATACACCTTTATCTAAAGTTAAGTGATTAACGGTAAAACTTGGTATTTTATTCATTGTATTTCCTCCTTTTCTTTATTTAATCATATTTTGTCTTAGATGTCTATCCATCCTTTTCAGAAATAGTGAAATAGAGTATAATGAGAATAGAGACTGTTTTAGAAAGGATTATGTGATGCGTGAAGAAATTCTAAATGTGTATGAAAATGCAAGAAAAAAAGGTTTAAAAGAATATAACAGCCATAAATTCAGTGGTAAAAATCCTTATTTACCGGCATTAGACACCATAACGGCAAAAGAATCTGTCGTTTCTGAGGTGCAACTGGGTACGATGGATATTCCTGTTCGTAAAATTAAAGGAACAAAGACAATTGGTCGAGCATCTTCCTTCGCGCCTAATTATATGCCTTTACTACTAAGAAAAACAGAGTTTGGATCAAAGTGGACAAATTTATGTGAAGCACATTTAAAAGAGGGTATTCGTGATGCAATCAAAGTTTATGAATATCTTAATTGGTTTTATGTAGAAGAAGGAAATAAGCGTGTATCTGTCTTGAAATATTATGATGCATTACTTATTACTGCAGATGTAACACGTATCATACCAAAATATGATGCAGAGGATGAAACCATTGTTATCTATTATGAGTTTTTAGAATTTTATAAGAAAACAAAAATTAATTATGTGTGGATGTCAAATAAAGAAGGCTTTAATCAATTATACAAACTTTTAGTCAACCATAATTGGATGGATCGATTAGATTCTTTTGAAGCTACCTATTATCGATTTCGAAAGATTTATCATGAATTAGGTGGTAACAATATAGAGATTACAACAGCGGATGCATTGGTTAAATATTTAGGGATTTATCCGGAGATTGAGAATAAAAGTCCGGAAGAAGTTCAAAAAGAGTTGAAGAATATATGGACGGAATTAGAATTGTTGTCAAACACAGATAACATATCTCTCGAAATTGATTCTGACGGTGTTGAAAAACGTTCGTTTTTTGATGGATTAACCAATTTTACATCGACAATGAAAGATATTCGTATCGCATTTATTCATTCAAAGTCTGCCGAAAAGTCAGTTTGGACCTATGGCCATGAAATTGGTCGATTGCATTTAGAAGATGTTTTTAAGGGACAAATTGTGACAAAAGCATTTAACGATGTTCCTGAGGATGAGACTGCCTATGAAACTATAAAAAAAGCAGCCGAAGAAGGGTTTGATGTTATTTTTACAACGAGTCCGACCTTTATTAATCAAACCTTAAAAGCAGCAGTCGAATATCGCGATGTTAAATTTTTAAATTGTTCGGAAAACCTATCTTCAAAGAATGTAAGAACCTATTTCGGACGATTTTATGAGCCGAATTTTTTGGTCGGAATGATTGCAGGTGGTATGACACATACCAATAATCTAGGCTATGTGGTTACATACCCAATACCTGAAGTAATCAGCAGTATCAATGCATTTACCTTAGGAGCTCGATTTGTTAATCCATATGCAACGGTACAAGTGAAATGGGTTACCAACTATAAAGCCGATATTTCCGAGGAAACCTATGATATCAATAAACAACTTATGGATATGGGAGTTGATATTATTTCCCATCAAGAATCATCTGAAGCAACAACAAAATTAAATAATTCCGGCATTTATTTTGTCAATGAAGATTCACAAAATGAGCGAAGAAATTATTTAGCAACACCTATGTGGAATTGGGGAGAGTTTTACGAAAAAATCGTTAGAAATATTATGAATGGATCTTACAACCGCCTATCAAGTACCATGGGTTCTACAGACAAAGCAATAAACTATTGGTGGGGAATGGACACAGATGTTGTGGATATTTTTTATTCTCAATCAAGCTTACCCTATTCCTTACGTGAATCCGTTGAATTCATGAAACTAATGATTATGCAAGGGGAGTATCATCCATTTAGAGGCCCCTTGATTGATCAAAAAAGCAATGTGAAATTAGAATCCGGTAAAACCTTGCATCCAAGCGACATATTGACCATGAATTGGTTTGTTGACGGTGTCCTTGGTTCAATACCTTCCATCAACGCATTAGAGAAAAATCATCCGCTTTTAGAGCTGATGAGTGTAAAGAAACGTTATTGATTCTTTTTTAGATATTTTTTGTAAGCGCAGTAGTTTTTCATAACCGGTGTTTTGAAATATTTAAAATAAAATACCAGACTATTAAGCAGCTTTTGAAAGAAATTCATTTCATTAAGCTGCTTATTATTGGTTTCATATTCAAAGAGATAATAGTTATACCCATTAATTACATTTGTATTATCAATTTTTGAAACACGTTTTATACTGCGCGAATAGGTCAGGTGTTGATGCCCATGAATAAAGTAAGAAGGGGAATAGGTATAGATGAATTTATTAAATGCATCAAATCCTCGATGACATAAATCATCACCGTCACCATGTCCAAGCGCCGGCGCGTGGGTCACAAGTATATCTACACCACCGAACTGACGAATCATAATTTTGAGACGACGAATACGCCGTTGCATTTCCTTTTCGGAGTATTGATAAGGGCCTTGCTTGTAACGATAAGAACCACCCAAACCTAAAATACGGATATTATTATGTACATAGATTTGATCATCAATATTATCACAACCATACGGAGGCTGGCTCTCATAACGATAATCGTGATTACCGGGGACGTAACACACCGGAATTCCTGAAAGCGTTGTTAAAAATGAGAGGTATTTTGCCTTGAGATCTCCGGCAGAAATAATCAAATCAATATCCTTAAAAAGTTTTTCATCATAGTAGTCCCATAAATATGTGGATTCTTCATCTGCAACAACAAGTATTTTCATAAAAATCCTTTCAAAATGTATGAATGTTTTTCGAATGTCTTACAATACAGTATAGCATTAAATGACGTGAAAATAAATTAGATTCTTTACAGTAATTGGACTATATGCTAAAATTGTGTCAATTATCATATGGAATGAATATAAAATAAAGAGGTGCAATCATGAGTGAAACAGTAGAAAAGAAGAAACGAATATTTAGTGGTATTCAACCGTCAGGAAATATTACGATTGGAAACTATTACGGAGCATTAAAGAACTGGACTCAAATGCAAGATGAATATGAAAGCATTTATTGTGTGGTTGACCTTCATGCGATAACTGTAAGACAGGAACCGGCTAAACTAAGAAATAAGACACGAGAACTTGTAGCTCTATATATCGCGACAGGACTAGACCCAGTTAAAAATATCATTTATCCTCAATCGCATGTTCGCCAACACGCTGAACTTGCATGGATACTAGGTTGTTTTACCTATATGGGTGAGTTGAATAGGATGACTCAATTTAAGGATAAATCTGCAAAAAATGAAAGCAATATTAATGCAGGCTTATATACCTATCCGGTATTAATGGCAGCAGATATTTTACTGTTCCAAACAGATGTTGTACCTATTGGTGCGGACCAAAAGCAGCACTTAGAATTAGCAAGAGACATTGCCCAGCGATTTAACCATACACTTAGTGATACATTTACAATACCTGAGCCGTATTTTGGAAAAGTTGGTGCACGAATTATGAGCCTACAAGATCCGACGTCAAAGATGTCAAAATCCGATGCAAATCCAAATGCAACCTTATCTTTACTCGACGAGCCTAATATCTTAACCAATAAAATTAAACGTGCAGTAACCGATTCTGTGGGAGTTATTAATTATACAAATGAACAGCCGGGTGTTAAGAATTTACTCGACTTATATTGTTGTGGAACCGGTGATAGCATTGAAGAAGCACTTGTTTTTTTTGAAGGAAAAAACTATGGTCAATTAAAGGCATCTGTAGCGGAAGTGACGGTGAATGAATTGAAGCCAATTCAAGATGAATTTCATCGTTTAATGAAAGACAAAAAATATCTTGATGATATTATTCATACGAATAGTGAACGAGCATCCTTCTTGGCAGAAAAAACTCTTAGAAAAGTAAAGAAGAAAGTTGGTTTTATTGTTTAGGTTAATGCTTATAATCGAGGTGATTTCATGCCAACGCTCATAAAAACAAAAGGAATTGTCCTACACGAAATGCCCATTAAAGAACAGGACAAACGCATTATTCTTTTTTCGAGAGATTATGGAAAAATGGTTGTTTTTGCTAATGGTGCAAAACGTGCAAAAAGTAGTCTCTTAGCAGGTACACAACCCTTTGTATTTGGAGAATTCCATGTTTATGAAGGTAAAAATAGTTATACCTTGAAGCAAGTGGAGGTTATAGAATCTTTTTATTCTCTAAGAGAAGATTTAAAATGTTTATATTATGGCCTATATCTATTAGAAGTATGTAATCAAGTGATTCAAGAAATGGATCCCAATGATGAATTGCTAAGATTACTATATATATCGCTCATAACTCTGAAAAACAAAAGCCAAGAGCCTGAAGTCATTCGAAGAATTTTTGAATTTAGAGCCCTTTCAACCTTAGGGTTTCAACCGGATTTACATCAAGAAAAGTCAGGTGCTTCAGAAGAGGTTTTAACAATTTTACATTTTCTTCAAGACGTTAAAATCGGCCGTTTGTATCATTTTAAAATTGAACCCGAGCGCTTTAATGAAGTTGCATCTATCATTCATCGATTTTTTAGTTATTATATTGATGGAGATTATAAGTCGCTTGCTTTTATAGATTTACTTGACGACTAAGGATATCAAATGAAAAAAACAATAAATAAAAAAACAATAGTAATTTTAGGTGTTAGTATTATTTTTATAGGACTATTAGTATTTTTTGTCATTGATAAAGGAGACAATTCTGATAAAGCAGAAAGCTCTCAGATGATGGCAGACATTATTCGTGAATTGTCAGAGACAATCTCGCAAGAAGCTATTTTCCTTGAATCTGAATTCTCACAAGAAGAATATGAAATATTTATTCAGTCCCTTGATAAAGATTTTGACGAGCTTGAACAAGAATTTTCACACGTACACAGTGATGTTGCGGAGAATATAAATGAAGAGCAAAAAAAGCTTGTTGACTTATTCGTTCAGCTCTTAGATTATCATTATATGCTTTTGAAAAGTCATATTGCTTTTGCTGAATTTGAGCAAGCAGTTAATGAATTGACCGGATTTATAGAATCCGGGCGACTAACATCAAATGAATATAATGCTGAGCTAGAAGTGCTCATGCAAGAATATGGCGATCTTATGAACTACAGTGCATTGGTAGATAGGGAAACAAGGGTATATGAAGATGATGAGCAAAAAAATGTCCTGAGTCAATTACAAGCGGTTCAAGAAGAGTTAAATCAAATGGATGTAAGGTCTGAAGAAGATCAGTATGTCCATAAGAGAGTAGTGCGAATGTTTACATCTGTTGAACAAGGCATAAGGGCCATTGAAGCTTATGCATATAAAGATTCCCTTCATCAGATTAATGATGAAGGCCTTGTTGACTATACGAATATGCAATTATCTGAAATTATGGACTAGAGCATCCGAAAATTAGTTGACGTTTTCCTTAGAGATATGATATACTTCAAATGATTTGAAAAATGAATAATTGCAGTGATAAAGAAGAGTAATTCGAAGAGCTTGACTTCAGTGATTCTAGGATAGTGTGAACTAGAACAAGTGGCGAATGAAGGGCGCTTTTGAGCAATATTTACTTAAGAGGATACGATATGTATCAATTAGGGTGGAACCGCGGAGTGAGCAATCAATTCGTCCCTTTCAAGGGCGTAGGATTGCTTTTTTTGTGCAATTAAATAGGTATAATGAGAAAGGAAATAGTTATGGAAAAAACGATGGAAAAAGTTGTTGCCTTAGCCAAGGCAAGAGGTTTTGTATATCCTGGATCAGAGATTTACGGAGGTTTAGCAAATACTTGGGACTATGGTCCGCTAGGTGTTGAACTGAAAAATAATGTAAAAAAAGCATGGTGGCAAAAATTTATTAAAGAAAGTCCATTGAATGTGGGTGTCGATTGTGCGCTTCTTATGAATCCACAAGTTTGGGTGGCCTCCGGTCATGTGGGTGGATTCAATGACCCATTAATGGATTGTAGAGAATGTAAAGAGCGCTTTAGAGCCGATCAACTCATTGAAGAATACATGAAACAAGAAGGTCTTGAAAGTGAAGAAGCCGTCGATTCTTGGTCAAATGAAGCTATGAAGACTTATATTGATGAACATAATATAAATTGTCCAAGTTGTGGAGCGCATAATTTTACCGATATTCGTCAATTTAATCTTATGTTTAAGACCTTCCAAGGAGTTACAGAAGATGCATCAAACACGATTTATCTTCGCCCGGAAACAGCACAAGGAATATTTGTTAACTTTAAAAACGTACAACGAACAAGCCGTAAAAAAATACCTTTTGGTATAGGTCAAGTTGGTAAATCCTTCCGTAATGAAATCACACCGGGTAACTTTACCTTTAGGACGCGTGAATTTGAGCAAATGGAATTAGAATTTTTCTGTGAGCCGGGAACGGATTTAGAATGGTTTGAGTATTGGAAAGACTACTGTATAAATTGGCTTCAAAATTTAGGCATCAAAGAAGAAGAAATGCGCGTACGTGATCATAGTGCGGAAGAATTATCCCACTATAGTAACGCAACGAGCGACATTGAGTTCTTGTTTCCGTTCGGATGGGGAGAACTATGGGGTATTGCTGACCGTACAGATTTTGATTTGAAGGCTCATCAAACAGAAAGTGGTCAAGACATGACTTATTTTGATGACCAGAAAAAAGAAAAATATATCCCATATTGTATTGAGCCGTCACTTGGTGCAGATCGAGTAACATTAGCTTTTCTATGTGCAGCATACGATGAAGAAGAGCTAGAAGGCGGAGATTCACGAACAGTTCTACGTTTTCATCCGGCATTAGCGCCGATTCAGGTTGCGGTTATGCCCTTATCTAAAAAACTTGGTGAACAAGCAACTGAATTATTTACGACATTGTCAAAAACATATAATGCAGAATATGATGATCGTGGATCGATCGGTAAACGTTACCGTCGTCAAGACGAGATTGGTACACCTTTTTGCATTACCTATGATTTTGATTCTCTTGAAGATCAAGCGGTGACTATTCGACATCGAGATACTATGGAACAAGAGCGAATTAAAATCGAGGACTTAAAAGCGTATTTTGAAGAACACTTTACTTTTTAAGCGGTTTAATCTGAAAAAATCAAGGAACTAATAAGTTTGTCAAAAAAAACACTTTCATAAATTATTCTTTGTGTTATAATAAAAAGCGAGCTTATTACTATAAATGTAATATTAATTACAAATCACAATCTTTTTAGGAGGAAACTTTAATGAGCAAATTTGTTTATATGTTCAACGAAGGCGACAAATCAATGAAAAACCTACTTGGTGGTAAAGGTGCAAACCTTTCCGAAATGACCAACTTAGGTCTTCCGATTCCACAAGGATTCACAGTGACAACGGAAGCTTGTATCAAATACTATGACGATGGTGAAATGCTATCTGATGAAGTATTAGCACAAATTGATGACGCTATCGCTGAACTCGAAAAAATCAATGGAAAGAACTTCGGAGATAACTCTTCTCCATTATTAGTATCTGTACGTTCAGGTGCAAGAGTATCTATGCCTGGTATGATGGATACAGTACTTAACTTAGGACTTAATGATGAAGTTGTTGAAGGTTTTGCTAAAGCAACAGAAAACCCAAGATTTGCATATGACTCATACAGACGTTTTATTCAAATGTTCTCAGACGTAGTAAAAGGCTTACCTAAATCTCAATTTGAGAGAGTTTTAGATGATATCAAAGAGAAAAAAGGCTTCGAAAGTGACTTAGAATTAAGCGCAGATGATTTAAAAGAAGTTGTTGAAGCGTTTAAAGCACTTTACAAAAAACATGAAGGATCAGAATTCCCACAAGATCCAAAAGCTCAATTATTAGATTCAATCAAAGCTGTATTTGGTTCATGGAATAATGAGCGTGCCGTTATCTATAGAAGAATGAATGATATCTCCGGTAAATGGGGAACAGCTGTAAACGTTCAAACAATGGTTTATGGTAATATGGGTGATACATCAGGTACTGGTGTTGCATTTACACGTAACCCATCAACGGGAGAAGCCGGTATCTATGGTGAGTACTTATTAAATGCACAAGGTGAAGACGTTGTTGCAGGTATTCGTACACCAGAACCAATCAAGCGTCTCGAAGATGATATGCCTGAAGTTTATAAAGAATTCATGGATATCGCAGATCGTCTTGAAGATCATTACAAAGACATGCAAGATATGGAATTCACAATAGAAAATAAAAAACTTTACTTCTTACAAACACGTAATGGTAAGAGAACAGCTCAAGCAGCTCTTCGTATTGCTGTTGATCTTGTAAAAGAAGGTAAAGTAACAGAAGAAGAAGCACTTCTTAAAGTTGAGCCTAAGCAATTAGACCAATTATTACATCCAATGTTTGATGTAAAAGCACTTGCTGATGCAGAGGTTCATGGCAAAGGCTTACCAGCTTCTCCTGGAGCAGCTGCAGGTCGTGTTTACTTCAATGCAGATACTGCTGTTGAAGCAAAAAAACGTGGTGAGCGCGTTATCCTTGTTCGTTTAGAGACATCACCTGAAGATATTGAAGGTATGGATGCAGCACAAGGTATCTTAACTGTACGTGGTGGTATGACATCTCACGCAGCTGTTGTTGCTCGTGGTATGGGTACTTGCTGTGTTTCTGGTTGTGCAAACGTTAAGATTGCTGCTGATGAAAAATCATTTACGTTAAATGGAAAAACAATTAACGAAGGTGAATATATTTCACTTGATGGTTCTACAGGTAATATCTATCTTGAAGATGTTAAAACAGTGGATCCTGAGATCAGTGGAGATTTCCAAACATTTATGGCATGGGCAGATAAAGTTCGTACATTAAAAGTACGTACCAATGCAGATAGTCCTAAAGATGTTATTAAAGCGATTGAATTCGGTGCTGAGGGTGTAGGACTTTGCCGTACAGAGCATATGTTCTTTGAAGAAGATCGTATTCCTAAAATCCGTAAAATGATCGTTTCAAATTCTGTTGAAGAAAGAAAAGCTGCTCTTGAGCAACTTATTCCTTTTCAAAAAGCAGACTTTAAAGGCATGTACGAAGCATTACAAGATCGTCCAATGACTGTACGTCTTCTTGACCCACCATTACATGAGTTCTTACCTCATGAAGATGAAGACATTGCTGAATTAGCAAAAGACATGGGACTTACATTTGACGAATTAAAAGCAACGGTTGACAGTCTACATGAATTCAACCCAATGCTTGGACATCGTGGATGTCGTTTAGCAGTTACTTATCCTGAAATCGCTGAAATGCAAGCTCGTGCAATCATCGAAGCTGCAGTTGAAGTGAAAAAGGAAAAAGGCATCAATGTTATTCCTGAGATCATGATTCCTTTAGCTGGTGAAGTTAAAGAATTAGCATATGTTAAGGAAGTAGTACTTAATGTAGTGAAAAAAGTTATCGAAGAATCCGGTATTGAACTTGAGTACAAAATCGGTACAATGATTGAGATTCCTAGAGCAGCACTTACTGCAGACTTAATTGCTGAAGAAGCAGAGTTCTTCTCATTTGGTACAAATGACTTGACTCAAATGACATTTGGATTCTCTCGTGATGATGCAGGTAGCTTCTTAGACGACTACTACAAAAAAGGAATTCTTGAGTCAGACCCATTTGCTCGTTTAGACCAAGTTGGTGTTGGACAACTTGTTGAAATGGCTGTTGAAAAAGGACGTAAAACTCGCCCAGATATCAAATTAGGTATTTGTGGAGAGCATGGTGGTGACCCATCTTCTATTGACTTCTGTCATAGAGCAGGTCTTGACTATGTATCTTGTTCACCATTCCGTGTGCCAATTGCGCGTCTTGCAGCAGCACATTCAGCAATCTTGAACAGATAATAAATTATAAATATCAAGGTACATACCATGAAAATGGTATGTACCTTTTTTTCATTTTATGATACAATCTATTCTGTATATGAAAGGGGTTATCATTTATGGATTTAGCGACAATTGTAACACCAATTGCAGGAAGTATTATAGGCTATACAACAAATTGGCTAGCGATTAAAATGCTATTTAAGCCACATCAGGCAGCCTATATAGGTAAATTTAGAATACCGTTTACACCCGGAGTTATTCCGAGAGAACAAAAACGTATTGCAAAAAGTTTAGGACAAGCCGTTGGAAACAATTTACTTACAGAAGAAGTGATTTTAAAAGAACTGACCAATAAGCAAGTCATTGAACAATTGCAGACATATATTATAGGGGATCTATTAGCTAGACCCATATCCATTGATGCCATTATGGATCAAATCTATCCAAGTAAAGAAGGGCAAGAAGCTCTGTATCAAAAGATTGCAGAGATCATACAAGAGAAATTATCAAAAGAATTTTCGGATAATCAAACGATTAAGAATCAAATTTTTGCAACGATTGCCCGGAAAATTCCTTATTCAAAAAAAATAAATGAAGTCATCGGAGAAAAGGCGGTTAATCAATTAAACACTATTATCCTATCTCATAAAGAAGATATTGCCAAATATCTCATTGCTGCACTTGAAGAAGAGGATGTAAAATCTCAAATTATTCAAGTGATTGATCAAATTCTATCTGAAAAACTTGGTGGCCTAGCAGCAATGTTTGTACAGCCGGAAGCTTTATACACAATGTTAGTGGACTATAGTCAAACATATTTTGAAGAAGAAGAAAATCAAGAACAAATGGTTCAGTTTATCTGTCATAAGATAGATGGGTTTCTTGATAAAGAAGTGTCAGCGGTTCTTTCTTCAAAAGAATATATTCATCTTACGGAAAAAGCCGTCGTTATGATTGAAGATGAAATCGTTGAAATAGCAAGTAGCAATGCAATGTCAGAACATATTCAAGAATATTTAATTGCATTTGCAAAGATCGAAATTCAATTAACGGATGAGATGAAAGACAGTTTTAGCAAAGGCGTTTGCCAAGCGTATAAAAACTTTGCACAAACGCATTTACCTGTCTTTATTCAGCAATTTAATATTACTCGGATTGTCGAAAGTGAAATCAATCACTTTAGTGTTGCAGATGTGGAGCGTTTAATCTTTGGTATCGTTGATAAAGAATTAAAAGCAATAACCTGGTTTGGTGCACTGCTTGGTTTTATTATGGGATTGTTGACACTGCTAGTATAACAAGTGACATTTAAACGAGGTTAGAAAATGAAGCTATATAATGGACAGAAAAATCATACATATGAAGTGAATTATATTCAGGTTGATGCAAAGACAAAGAAGCACCTTCAAAACATGGGGATCACCCAAGGGGTAAGGATAACAATCATGGCTAAATTGGGGAATCACGCATATGTAATGCGAATTCGTGGATCAAGAGTGGCCTTAGGTGAAGCTATACTTCGGCAAATTGATGTAAATGAAGTGACGAAAGAAGACCTAGGAAAGAGAGGACCCAATAATGCATATTAAAGTAGCCTTAGTGGGAAATCCAAATTGCGGTAAGACAACACTATTTAACGCCTATACAGGAGCCAAGCATAAAGTTGGCAACTGGCCGGGAGTAACTGTCGAGAAAAAAGAAGGCCTGATTAAGCATGATGGAAAAAACATTACCTTAGTTGACTTGCCCGGAATCTATAGTATTTCTCCCTATTCATTGGAGGAAATACTAACACGTGAATATATTTTAAATTTTAATCCGGATACCATTATTAACATTGTGGATGCGTCCAATTTAGAGCGGAATTTGTATTTGACCCTTCAATTGATTGAACTGGGACGTCCGGTAATCATCGCTTTAAACATGATTGATGTATTAGAAGAGCGGGGTATGTCTATAGATATTGAAGAGCTATCAAGAGCCCTTAATGTTCCGGTCATTCCAGTTGTAGCTGTTTCAAAAAAAGGACTTACAAAGTTATTGCATCAAGTTATTCGTAGTAGTAAACACAAAGAAGACTATAAACCGATTCGTATTGACTATGGAGAAACAATTGAAAGTAAAATTCAAGAAGTTGCATCAAAAATACATCTAAAAACTCCTGTAAATGCTTTCCTTTTACGTTGGTTAAGTATGAAAGTCGTTGAAAATGATCATGAAATATTGAGTAAACTTCGGGATGAATCTATTGAAGAGTTACCGATTGATCATCAACGTCATTTTATTGAAGACCATATTCCTGGACAGGAAGAAACCTATGAAGAAGAAATAGGGAAAAGAAAATATGAATATATTGAAAGCTTTATTGAAGATGTCTTGATTGCCAAAGAAAACAAGCCCCGTGAGATTCTATCAGATAAAATAGATGCCCTTGTAACCCATCCGATTTTAGGCATTCCGATTTTTCTGGTGATGATGCTTTTAGTATTTACATTTACATTTACCGTAGGTAACTATTTTGCGGATTTATTTGAATCCGGAATTGGGTGGTTCGGTAGCTCATTAACACGCTTAATGACGGAGTGGAATGTTGCAGATTGGCTAATTTCACTTATTGCTGATGGTGTTATA
>ASRK01000062.1_pt1 | contig 22305 bp, 17 predicted proteins | sample 693218 | NCBI WGS metagenome assembly ASRK01 (sample SAMN02169240, study PRJNA158439) | bioreactor metagenome | isolation source: day 48 sample from continuous culture bioreactor inoculated with sediment... | place: Germany: Bremen
TGGTTTTCCTGTTGCTAGTGCTGCCTTTATCATATTTAACTGTTGTCCAGGCAAGGAAATGTCAGCTCTTGATGCTGCTTCACCACTCATCGATGCCGTTTCTCCGACTACCGCAACAATAATATCCGCTTCTTTTTCTATGTCATCCAACTCTTCTTGAACAAAAGGGCTGTTCACCCCACAAACTTTTGAGTATCTTACATCGGCATTTGCGTTTTTTATCCCTTGATAGATGCTGATGCAATCCTTGCTTCTTGCCGCCATAGCCCAGCTGCCTAATACTTCATTTTCTAAATTAGCCAATTCACCTATTAGAGCAATTTTTTGGTTTTTTTTCAGTGGTAGTACACCTTCATTTTTTAATAAGACTATGGACTTTTTTCCTGCATTTAAGGCTGATTCAATGTGCTCTTTAGGTATTTCTTCATACTTATCCATCTGTTCTTGAGCAACATAAGGATTATCAAATAACCCAAATGCCATTTTCACACTTAATATGCGCTTAACCGCATCATCTAAAAGCTCAAGGGAAAGCTCTCCATTTTCTATCTGCTTCTTTAAATATTTACTATATGCATGAGAGTTCATATCCATATCCATTCCTGCAAGAATTGCTTTTTGCGATGCTTCTTCTAAATCTTTAGCAATTCCATGTCGTACGCAGTCATCAATTGCATTAGCATCACTAACAATAAAACCATCAAATTCATAAGTTTCCTTAAGAATTTGGCGTAACAAAAAATTATTCACCGTACACGGAACACCATTATAATCATTAAACGCCCCCATAACCGTCGCTGCTCCCGCTTTAATACCCGCTTTAAAGGGTTCTAAATAAGTGTTGTATAAAATATTAGGCGCCATCGATACCGTATTATAGTCTTGACCAGCTTCGGCTGCTCCATAGGCAACAAAGTGTTTTAAGCAGGCGACAACATTGTCTTCCGATTTATAATCTTTACCTTGAAACCCTTTCACTTTTGCATCTGCATAGAGCGATGCTAAATAAGGGTCTTCTCCCGGTGATTCGGCAATCCTTCCCCACCTTGCATCTCGTGCAATGTCAACCATGGGAGCAAAGGTCCAATGAATATTGTGCGATCTAGCTTCTCGAGCCGCAATCCTAGCAGACTCTTCAAATATATCTTGATTCCAGCTACATGCCTCTGCCAAAGGAATTGGATAAACTGTATGAAATCCATGTATAACATCAAAACCGAAGATAAGGGGTATTCCTAACCTCGACTCTTCTACAGCTATTCTTTGTAACTCATTTGCTTTTCTGGGGTCATTAATAAGAAATGATCCTATTTTTCCTTCTTTTATTTGATCCTCATGAAAATCCATCTCTGCATTTTCCATAATTTTTCCAAAGTCATCATGAGAAATTCTGCCTTCCGTAACCATCTCTATTAATTCTTCAAAAGGTAAGTCAAACCCACCTACTATAGATGGTGACAACTGATTCATTTGGCCGATTTTTTCCTCCAAACTCATTTTCTCAATTAATGCGTGAATCATTTTTTCTTCATCAATGGATATAATTTGATTCATTTTACAACAACCTTTCTAACTTATTATTTTCTACCCTTTTACACTGCCCATTGTAATCCCCTTGACAAAATAATCTTGAAAAAAAGGATAGACAATTAGAATCGGTATAATACCTAGTACTGCTGCTGCCATTCGAACTGTCTCTGCTGGAATAGACGCAAGGTTCCCAGAGCCTCCACTCATTAAATATTGTGTACTTGAACTAATGGCATTAAGAATGTTTTGTATTCCAAACATCTTCTGATCATCAATGTAATATAAGCCATTCTGCCAATCATTCCAATACATAACACCGACAATTAACCCTAGCGTTGCAATAATAGGCTTAGATAGGGGTAAAACTATCTTTCTAAATATTCCGTATTCTGACATACCATCAATTCTTGCAGCTTCAAGCAATTCATTAGGTATATTATGAGCGAAGAAATTTTTTGTCATAATGATATAAAAAGCATTTGTAAGTAGATTAGGAAGAATATATGCCCATAATGTATTTTTAATATTAAGCACTTGCGAATACATAATATATGTTGCTACTAGACCTCCATTAAAAAGCATTGTAAAAATAACAAAGAAACTAAGCAATCTTCCAAAGGGAAGTCCCGGCCTCGAGAGCATGTAGCTAAATGATAAGGTAATAATAATACAAAATAAGACTCCAATAAACGTAACACTTATGGTAATTAAATATCCTCTTCCAAACATTTCCCATTTAGACGCTAAATATGTATATGCATCACTTGACAATTTCATTGGAAACAGTTTTGCCCCATTATCCACCAATGCTTTTTCATCCGATACTGAAATTATCGCCAAAAGCCAAAATGGCAATACTGAACATGCTGTTACAATTAAAAGAACCATATGTGAAAGTGCCAAAAACTTTTTCTTTCCATTCATATTCTTCACCTTTCCTAGAACAAAGCATCATCTTCGCTTATTTTCTTTACCAAACTATTAAATATAATAATCGTAATAAAACAAACAATTGACTGATAAAAAGCCGCCGCTGAAGATAAACCAATATCACCATTAATTAACAAAGCCCTAAACACATATGTATCAATTGTATCTGTAACTGAATATAAAAGCCCTTGATTTCTGGGAATTTGATAAAAAAGTCCAAAATCCGATCTGAATATATTCCCCATAGCCAGCGTAACAAGCATTAAAATTGTTGGTTTTAACAAAGGAACCGTAATAAACTTTATTTGTTGCCACTTTGATGCTCCATCGAGTTCAGCCGCCTCATAATAACTATAATCAAATCCAACGACTGTCGCCAAATATATAATCGTTCCATAACCAATGTTTCTCCATAAATAAACTATTGTTAGAATATATGGCCAATACTGCTTTTGCGAATAAAAACGAATACTTTTCAATCCGAACCCTTGTAAAACGCCATTAATTGCACCTGTACGGTCTCCCAAAAAAGCGTAGGTTAAGTAAGATACGACAACCATGGACATAAGATAGGGCAGCAAAATACTTGTTTGATAGATTTTTTTTCCCAACTTACTCTTAACTTCATTCAAGAAAATCGCCAACGCAACTCCTAAAATAGTACTTAAGAGAATGAATAACAAATTATACCCAATTGTGTTACGAGTGATCACCCATGCATCTTTTGATGAAAATAAATATTCAAAATTTTTCAAGCCCACAAAAGGACTATCCGTTACTCCATCTTTATAATTATAATTTTTAAATGCTATCAAAAGGCCATATAAGGGCATATAATTATTTACAAATATATATATAAATCCAGGTATTCCCATAATATAAAAAGGTAACCATTTTTTGTATTTTTTCGTTTGACTCATAGTATTCTCCTTTAAAGTGTAAGAAGGAATGGCTAATAATCACCTATTCCTTCTTACATTCAGATAAAATATATACTTAGCTTTATTCGTTATTTTCTAACCAAGCATCAAGTTGCTTTTGATTTTCTGCAATAACTTTATCCATTCCGGCTTTACTTAACCCATCAATAAACTCATCAAGAATTTCATTTGGATTAATAATTCCACAGGACAGAGAAGGACTATATTGTGATATAACAGCATTAACAGATGCAAGTTCTGACCGTACCGGTTCTGTGTCAAAAACATATCCCATATACTCTGATACTTTCGCTTCTTTTAAACCGTACTTATCAATATTTTCAACAAATTGGTCTGTGAATGGTTCTCTAAAGTAAAGAATTGACGCATTTCCAATGGGTCCGATAAAACTGCCATATCCAGCTGACATACTGTCAACGCCCTCAGGATACTTGATGATTTTACTACCCTCTTGCTTTACATAATGCTTGCCTTCAATTCCATTATTAAATATATTTGCAACTTCTTCATCTGTATATAACAACTCTAAAAAGTCAACTGCTTTTTGTGGGTTTTCACAATTCGCCGATATACCATAACTTAAATTGATTGTACCAGAAGCATTAATTTCGACTTCCGAAATTGGAACAGCCTCTAAATTTTTTCCTGTCTGGCCACTCCAATATGCCACACTAGCCCCAACACCGATTGGTGTCGCATAACTAAAGATAGTTCCTTGCTTCATAGAATCAATAACAGTATATCCATTACTTATTGAATCCGGCAGTAAGTAGCCTTTTTCAAACCATTCATATTTATACTTAGATTGTTGCTCATAAATATCTGTAGCATACCAGTTGATGATTTCATCATTATCATTCGCGCCTAATACCACACCATAAGAATTGTAAGCTGAATCACCTAAACTTTCATAGTCTGCACCAAATACAGCCTCTGTATTTACTCCATCTCCTGCCGAAATAGCATATTGTTCCATGCCGCTATCAAGAACTTGCTGAAATATTTCTTCCATATCTTCCGGTGAATTTATTTTTTTAGGTATTTCTATTCCATATTCTTTCGCCAAATCTTTGTCATACAATAAGCTCATTGCCGTTCCTGGATATAGGTTTGCCGGATAAGCATATACTTCTCCACTGATTGTGCTTGCTTTTAACAAGTCTCCAGCTAGATCTTTCATTTCTTGGCTTAAATAGTCTGTGATAGGCAGCAATAACCCCACAGAGGCTAATCTATTAGGTGTTGTTAACAAACCCGTTTGGACAATATCCATTTGTTCATCAGCCGCCACCATTAGTTCTAATTTGGTAGCCATGTTTGCAATTGGTACTGTTAACAAAGTAATATGTACACCTATTTTTTCCTCGCTAATTTTATTAATTGCATCTTCAACCATTTTTAAATCTTGATCATCATGACCATAATTAATAACTTCCATAACAATATCCACAATTTCCGAATCATTAGAACTTGTTTGATCATCACTATTTGATTGGACTTCTGTTTTCGATTCTAAGTCATTACTTTCTTGTGATGCTTCCTCTGTTTCGTTACCGCAGGCTACACTTGTTAGTAGAATTACCATAATAAGTAGCATAGACATAATCTTTTTCATTGTAATACCCCTTTCGTTTCGTTTTCTTGTGTAATATTTTTTTAAAAAAATATCCGTTTGCATATATAATTATACCAACGGATATTTTCCAATAATAGGATAGAAATGATAATGATTTGGACAAAAATGACTCTATTTATATTACATTTAACTACTTATAATGATTTTTTCGAAATTTTGAAGGCGATATTCCAACTTCTTTTCGAAATACTCTTGTAAAATAGGCATAATCACCATAACCTGATAAATTTGCAATTTCTTTTATCGAAAGCGGTGTGTCTGTTAATAATGTTTTTGAAGTGTCTATCCTGATTTTTGTAATATATTTAATTATACTCAGACCTGTTATATTTTTGAATGTTCTCATAAGGTACTGTGGGTTGAAGTGTAATTCATCTGCAATATCACTGATACTTATATTCTCTTTCATATGTTCTCTTACATATTTTTTCACTTCCATTTCAACATTTCTTTCTTCTTCTTTTTTTGAATATTTATAAATATCATGTTGTGTTATATCTCCCCAGTTAAGTCCAGAAATATTTGTTTCACCCATTTCAAGAGCTTCCATCTTCCTTACTAATCCTCTTAAAATTCTAGAGAATTCTTCATAATCAATTGGCTTAAGCACATAATCATAACAATTTAGTTGAATGGCTTTTCTCATATAGGTAAATTCAGGATGACAAGTCACAAAAATACAACTTATTCTATGCTGATTAGCATTAACCCATTCTAGCAGGTTTAGTCCAGATCCATTTGGCATCTCAATATCACAGATCAAAATATCAATTTTATGTGTATTAATAATTTGAATCGCTTCTTCTATATTTTGCGCTTTATATAAATTTCTAATTCCACATTTTCTCCAGTTTATATTTTCCGCTATGGCTTCAATACTTCTTATCTCATCATCAACTAAAATCAAATTATACATGACATTTCCTTTCCATTTCTACTCTTGCATTTGGCGAGGAACAATAATTTCTATTCTCGCTCCACCACTTACATTATTAGAAATATTTATTTTATACTGATTTTTGTAAACCAAATCAAGTCTTTCAATCGTATTTTGAATTCCAACTCCTAATTCATTTTGATATGTTCTGTCACGAATGAATTTTTCGATTAATTCTAATGTATCATTTGAAAACCCGTTACCATTATCTTTAATTATAATACTAAGATATTCTTCCCTTTTTTCCGCACTAACTTGAATATATAATTTTTCATTATTTTTAATTGCGTATTTCATACAGTTTTCTAAAAAAGTTTGAATAAGTAAAGGTGGAATCAAGAACAATTCAAGGTCTTCCTCTATACTGATTTTATAATCAAACCTTTCCGGATAGCGCTCTTTCTGAATTTTTAGATAATTATCCGCATGCCGAAACTCCGCTGAAATATTCACAAAATCATACTTAAGATTAATAATATATCGAAAATATTCAGTTAAATATAGTATCATTTTTCTTACAAGAAACATCTCTTCTTCTTTGTAGGTATATATTATATTAAGGGCATTTAAAATAAAATGCGGTCGTATTTGTTGACTGATATATTTTAATTCAGTTCTTTGCTTGCTTATTTGTGCCTTATAAAGATTAAATTCTAAATCATTTATATCCTTCATCATTTCATTAAATTTAATGGTTAAGCGGTCAAATTCATTATAACGCAATTTTTCCGGCATTGTAATCTGATACTCCAAGTCCCCTTGACGTATTGCCTTCATAGCTACATCCATCTTTTTCAGAGGATAAACAATCTCTTTTTGAAGCCAGAATGCAATAATCGGAGCAAGAAAAAATGGTATAAACGCAGCAATAAAAAGTACTTTATTAAAAAAAGAACCACTATCAAATATGTCAAATTTTGGAATTAAACTTCCAAATGTAATATCTCCATTATAAATAGAAACACTAAAATTTTTATATGTTTTATTATTTATAGATACTTTTTTCAAATCTACTCCGTTTGTTTGAATAATCTCATTTAATTCAGGGTTTTTCAAACTATTTATATTATTATTATCAGATATATATATTTCACCGATCCATTCTTCATGGTCCAGTGCATATTCTGTAATTAATGGCTCCAATGGCATCCAACATCCCCAATAATAGTTTGCATATTTCTTTATAACCGTTAAATGTTTCCTCCCATTAACCTCAACTATTTTCCAATGATTGAATTTTATATTTTCCATATTTTCTTGTAGCTGATTAACAAAAAAAGAATGCATGTTCCATTTATTCACATCATTGCCTCTAAATATTAGTAAATCCATGTTTTCAAAATATGAAAACACACCACCAATATTTTCATAAAACATGGCCTGGTTTTCAAGCCGTTCCATAATATCCGCCTGATATATTAGATACTGACTTTTTGGTGTGCTTTTGTCCATGTTACTTAAATTTATATAGCTTTTATTCGAAGATACAAATTGCACAAACTCATTGTCGATTTGATCCAACTGATTTTTTAACTGATTCAAGGATATTTGAATCGAATTTATTTCATTATCTATTCTTAACTTTTCTATATTTAAATAGGCTACAATGGTTGAAGTAATCATGATTGCTGATACAATTAGTATTGCAGATAAGGGAAACAAAATAATTTTCTTAATAATTGTTCTGTCTTTTTTATATTTCATACCTTTTTCAACTCCTAAAATATTTACATTTTTCCTTCATTGTACCACATGGGTGTATTTAGAAAAAAGCGTCTTCATTGTTTATTAAACTTTGAAGACACTTTCATTAATAATGTAATGTTTTTCACTTTTTCAAATATGTATGCTTATAAATCGTATAAATAGATGACTTTGTTTTTCGCCGCCGATTCTCGAACAGCTTCCATAAGCCCTAAAACACGTTTGACTTCCTCCACTTGAACTAAAAAAGGTTTGTTTTCATTGACTGCCGTCACGTAATCTTCAAAAAACATTTTATGATTACATGTGACATGGGGTAATTCTTCTGTTTGTAAAACACCTGCTGGTGGCGGCCCAAAGGATCTTGTCGGTCCCGACTTACTCATAGTGGTCTTTTTATCAACACTTTTTAGCAGATGACTTGTTTTTGCTATTTTTCCAACGGGATCAAAGCCATCAACATAGGCACTTCCTGCGTCTCCACCGATGAACCAGTGACGTTCAAACCATTTTTCTTGATCTTTCAAAAAATACGTTCCCAGCTCGATTTCTGCCATAACGCCATTCTCAAATTGCATGATTATTTTAAAATAATCATCCACTTCACCATTAATTACATTTCGCATATCCGCATAGACCGATTTAACTTTGCCTTGAATCATATACAATATTTGGTCAATCAAATGTACACCCCAGTCATATAGCATACCACCACCAAATTTTTTAAACACATGCCAATCATGCATATTTCCATTAATACCATATAATTTGCTTTGCACGGTATAAACATTTCCAATTAACTCTTGCTCATAAACAGCTCTCATTGTCTGAAAATCCTTATCAAATCGGCGTTGTTGATGAACCGTAAAACGAACATTATATTTTTTGACCGCATCAATCATTTCTTCAAATTCTCGGACATTCATTGCTGCAGGTTTTTCACATATGATATTTTTTCCATACTCTGCTGCCTTAACAACACAGTCTCTATGCAAATGATTGGGGATAACTACTAATACTGTATCAATGTCTTCAACCCTTAATAGTTCTTCGTAATCTGTGAACTTCAAAACATCCTTTGTAATCGCATCTTCCATTTGCTCTTGATCAATATCACAAATGGCAAAGACTTTCGCACCTTCGATCTCTTTTTCTAACATTTCTTCATGAACATGGCCCATAAAACCAAATCCGATAATTCCAAATTTTATATCTTTCATGTCATCACACTTTCTTAAATAACAAATTGTTCTAAGTATCTTTTACTTAACATGAGCGATTGTCTAATCTTGACATCACTATTTTCGAATGCTTTATCTTCAATTTCTATACACGTATAACCATCATATCCAATATCCGTTAATGCAGATACATACTTGCCCCAATCCACATCTCCAAGGCCAGGTAATTTAGGTGACATGAATTCAAGCGGATATGCCATAACACCTACATCATTGAGCTTGTCTCTATAAATCTTGATGTCTTTATAATGAACATGAAAAATTTTATTCTTGAATTCATAAAGCGGTCTAATATAGTCTACCATTTGCCAAACAAAGTGGGAGGGATCATAATTTAAGCCAAAATATGCACTGTCAATGATTTCAAACATTTTTCTCCAATTTGCCGGTGTTGTTCCTAGATTCTGTCCACCCGGCCACTGATCTTTTCCAAATAACATCGGACAATTTTCAATAGCCACTTTAACTTCTAAGGATTCCGCTAAGGCTATAATGGGTTTCCATATCGTTGAAAACATTTCAAAATTTTCTTCAGCCGATTTATATTGGTCTCTTCCAACAAAGGTCGTCACCATGTTTACATCTAGTTTATGACTGGCCTCAATGACTTTCTTTAGATGCTCAATCGCGTTCTTACGTTTTGCTTCATCTGCATCCATTGGATTTGGATAGAATGCCAAGGAGGAAATCTCTACATTTTTATCTTTACAATATTTTTTTATATACTGAATTTTTTCTTCTGTTAGATTGACAACATCGATATGTGAAACACCTGCATAGCGTCTTTCTGCCTCACCACGGGGCCAACAAGCAACTTCAACACATTCAAAGCCTTGTTCGGATGCAACGTCAATCATATCTTCAAACGAATATTCATCTAAAATTGCGCTTACAAAACCTAATTTCATTTTTCACTCCTTTTCTCAAATCAATTTATTCAAATACAATTTCTTTACCTAATTTCGCTGATTGATATATGGAATCAAGTATTTGAGTGACCTTAAAGGCTTGTTCCGGCTTTACTAAAGGTTCTGTATCATTGATGATGGCATTAATCCATTGCTTAGCTTCAAGGACACCTTCAGCTGAACCTACCCCTTCAAAAAATGCAATATGTCCTCCCGGCGATTGTTGTTCTTCCATCAACATTCCGTTTTTGCCTCTGTTATAGATTAATTCGTTTTTCTGATAGCTCATTCCTGAATGAATTTCAGCTCCGGCTTTAGTTCCGCAAAGTGTGGTCGCCGCTTCTCTTGAATCAAGAATATTCAGCGCCCAAGATGCTTCAAGATGAATAGCTGAACCGTCTTTCATTTTAATAAATCCCATAGCTGAATCTTCCACTTCATAAGTTTCCGGATCCCATGGACCAAACATATTTCCTTCTGTTGCTTGTTGCAAGCCACCTAACTTATTAAAAACGACACCTGTAACACTAGCCACATCATAGTTATCCATCATCCATAATGTGATGTCTAAAGCATGGGTTCCGATATCAATAAGCGGTCCACCACCTTGTAATGATTTATCAGGAAAAACGCCCCACGTTGGAACTGCTCGCCTTCTAACCGCGTGAGCTTTTGCATAATAAATCTCTCCTAATTCATCATTTTCACATGATTGATGTAGCGCTTGTACTTCGTCTCTAAATCTATTTTGATAACCAATCGTAAATTTCTTACCGGATTTTTTCCATGCATCAATCATTTTTTGTGCATCTTCCGTGCTATGGGCCATTGGCTTTTCACAAAGCACATGCTTACCAGCTTCAAATGCAGCAACAGCAATCGGGCTGTGAAAAACATTCGGCGTTAATACATGAACAACATCAATTGAGGCATCTTTTAGAAGTTCCTTATAATCCGTATACACTTTAGCATCTTTGCTCCCAAATTCTTTAGCACCCTTAATTGCTCGTTCTTCAACTGTGTCACAAAATGCAACCATCTCACACTGATCGCTCACTTCTTTTAATGATGGAAAATGTTTGTTGTTAGCAATACCTCCACAACCAATAATACCTATTCTTAACTTTTTCATATGTTCCTCCTTATATGTTGTTGAATACTTTATATATCTCGTTAATATAATTATAGACAATATTACCCTTTCAATCTCTACTTCTTTTGATAAAAAAAAGGTTAATTTTAACAGACTTTCATTTTTCCAGAGATGGAGTAAAAAAAACAGGACAAAAAACACATGTGTTTTTTGTCCTGTTTTAGCTTTCTGCTTTTGCTCTTATTTAAATTTATATTTCACTTGAATAAACTGAATTTCATTAGGTTCTAGTGTTGTTGAGAAATACAGTTTATTGTTTTTAGTTTTTGCTTGATTGATGGTTATTCTCGGCACACAAACTTGTTTTAGATATTTTATTTCCTCTTGATTAAGATTATCAGGGCAAGCCATTCGAATCCATTCGTCTTGGACACTTCCATATTGGCGGTTGACACCATGAATTTTTATTTCATACTGCCCTTCTTTTTCTACGTTTAATTCATATTTTAGGGTTAAAGGCTCTAAGTCCTCATATAACATATCTAATTTATGTAACTCTACTTCATCTTCATATCGCATGAAATAGTGATGATTCAAAAATTTATAATTATGACAAGCAATTCGTGTCTCATTATACCCTGAATCAGTGATAATGTAATTTTCACCTTTAGCCAAAAGCTTCGATCCTAAACGATTCAAAAAATCAAATGCAAAATATACCGGCTTTGAAATTCCATCCTTTGAAACTAAGCCACTGCTTCCATTTAAAAGGGAATTGGAATCATAATAATCTGCAAATACATCTGAAGCAAACCAATAACCTATTAAATCTACAGAATCTAACGCTTGTATTAGATTCTTCATGACAAATGCGCCTTTATGGCAACTATCATTTAATACATTTCTATTGGATACGGTCAGATTCCATTCCGATATATGAATAGGAATATCTGATAGTCCGGCGCTTTTTACAGCTTCTTGTGCCGCTTCAATATAGTTTGTTAAGTAGTTTCGATCCGTTGACATTCGATTAATCTGCGTATTACTTTCAGTTCCTATAAGATATGGATAACAATAGAATGATAAAAAGTCAGGATGCACTCCCATTTTATTCCATAAACTCAAAAAATCAACTAATGATTTTTGACCATAACGAATGGATAAACCGGCGCCTCCAATCTTAGCACTTGGTAAATAGGATTTAATTATTTTATATACTATACTAAACTTATCTAAATAATCATATTGTGTGTCCATAACGTTATTTGAATATGCGCCTTGTCTAACATCTGCTTCTTCTTTCCATAATTCAAAATACCAATTTTCTACTTCTTCCATTGAATAACGATCTATCAGATGAAATATAAGCGCTTGAATAAAATCATTTAACGTTTGCAAATTATCAAATTTTAAGATGGATTCATCCACTATTAATCCACTTGTTGCATTTCTTAATAATTGTTTTGGCTTAATACTCAAATCAATATAGGGATACAAATTATTTTTGACAATGATATCAAAAACCCTATTTAATTTATCGAAGTTATAATATTTGTTTTTTGCATTGATGTCAATATACATTTCTGGTGAATACAAATCCCAAATTCGTACGTATTTAAACTGAAGGTTCTGGCGCATTGCCATAATATGATCCTGAAGGTTTGAGCTTAAAATTTCAACCGCTGTTCCGGCATTAATCATATTGTTCCAAACTTTTTTGTACTTTCTTCCTTCCACCTTCACATCTGTTTCAATCTTATTCTTACTCGTACTATATTCATATTTCTCATATGGATTATTGCCAATATACTCTTCAATTCGCTTATATAACTGCTCTTGTCTTTCTGATTGATCTTCTTTATTTTGCATTAAACTTGTTTTATATGCTTTGGGTGGCATACCGTACTTTACTTTAAAAACTCTATTAAAGGTACCTACATTTGCAAACCCATTTTCCATAGCAATTCGAGTAATCGGCTTTTCTTCATATAACAAATCATCCATAGCATGATTCAGCCGGACATTATTAACATATTCCATAAAATTCATGCCGAATTTCCGCTTTATATATTTTGATAAGTAAGATTCTGATAGAAAGAGATTTTCAGCTAAGGTACTCAAGCTGAGCTTGTCACGATAATTTATGGCAACATAATTTGTGATTTCCATAATTCTTTCTTTATTTGTTAAATCTTCATCTTTACTGTGCGTATCTTTGTTTGTGACAAGAAAATGTTTAGTAATTTGGTAAAACAATTCATAATATAGGCTAAGCAATCTAATCTTCCCTACACCACTATCTTCAAAATAGTCCTTGACCATATTTTTAACGGTTAAACGCACTTCATCATAAGCACTGCTTTTATCAATAACTGAATTACACCAAAAAACCATATGTGTCTGTTTCATAAACTCACTTATAAGTGCATAATCCATGTAAAAGCTTCCCACTAACATATCACTTTTTTCAGTAATTCTATGTTGTTTATTTGAGTTAATAATCATGAAGTCATCTTTATTCAAGACAAAACTCTCTTTGTCTACTTCGACCTCTACTTCACCAGAAAAAACATATACTAACTCAACATGATCATGGAAATGCACTTTGTTAACATCATTAAAGTCAAACTCGAAATACAAAGGGCCTTTTTTCGATATCATATTCATTTTATCATCACCTTCACCTTCTATTTCTAATATTATAGCAGATTATTATAGAAGCTGATATGTGTTCTGTTTTTTACAACAACCATTTTAAAACACCTCAAACGAGTATCATTTTTTTTATATGATCTCCGTAACTTAATACTTCATCCATTTCAGGAGGCATATATGATGAGCTAAATCCAAACGTTAACTTTAAATCATGATAACCGCTTTCTAAGCCACCTGCTTTACTGACTATAAGCGTCGCTCGATCGGTAACACACCAATGCTCGTCTCCTTTATCTTCCATTTGTTTTTCTGAATATACATTACCATTAATACACCATTTAATATCATCACCTTCAAAAACTTGACCATCTACAACTAACTTAGCTGGTCTAAGCTGAGATAACCATAGCCCTCGATAATATAACAAGCGTATTTTAACTTGAAAACCAACCACATTTCCATTTTTAATTATGTTTTTAAAACCTCTCGTTTGTATACACTCTTTTTCTAACATAATCCTCTCCTATTCTCCCAATAATCTTTTCATCATAACATGTTGCCTTCTAATCTGATCAGATGTATATCCTGGAACCTTCGCATTCGGCCCTTCATATTCACTTAGGAGATATCCGTTCCATTGATGCTTTACTAATGTATTTATGATCTCTTCATATGGAATTACCACTTCTTGAAATTCTTCTGACATACGAAGGAATTTTGCATGACAGCAATATACATATGGCAAGAGAGGAACCAATTCTTCTACTTTACTATGTTCACATGGTGGCCCTACGAAATCATTGGGTCCAAATCCAACAAGACTATTGTCACCTGTCTGAAAAATTCCAAAATCAATGTTTAACCCAAAATGTTTTGTCCCAGTTTTATTAATAAATTCAACAAAATCATCAATCATCTTGCTTTTTAATACTGTCGGACTATGAATTTCAGGACACATACGGACATTATATGCTTCCGCCATTGGCAAGGCCTCTGTGACAAATTCTTTCCAATTACGTACTGGTGTTAATCCCATATCGATTACGCCTAACTTAGTACGTAAAATTTTAAACCCAAGCCTATTGGCAATTTTAAAATCTCTTTCCAGCATATCCAACGATTCCTTTGTTGTAAGCTCTCTTCCCTTATATAATCTTGAATCAACCCAATGGCCATATTCTACCGGTTCTATATTATATTTTTGTAACAAATAATCCCATTCTTCTAACCAGGATTCCTCAATATTGGGATAATGAGGAATATGTGAATTGGCAAGAATTTCAAGACCAGTCGCTCCAATATCGCTCATTTCTTCTAGGATATTTTCTAGATTCATTGTCACACCAAATTCTCCATTATAACTATACGCTGAAACTCCACGTTTAGGCTTCTCTGTTTTTTTCATCTATTCCTCCAATTAATATCCATTTATTACTTTCTGGATCATAATAAAAACCTATATCTTAACTTTTCTTTTTTTTGTTCCTATAAGAGGTACCGGTATATAAGCTGTTCTTATACCGGTTGTTAGGGTGACTTCATGCTCTCCATGATCTAATCCGCCCTGTTTTTTTACCCGTACAATGGCTTCTTCCCCATATTCCCATTTATACGTCGGCAATGTCGTCAATTCATTAACCGTAAAAAATTCTTCTTGGTTGGGACTAAATAGAATTTGACTTTCATCGACTTTTGCTCCGTCTATCTCAACTTCAATACAATGAATCATAGAACAAGGAACACCACGATAATAGGTAATTCGCGTTTTCATTTCAAATCCTTCTACAACTCCATTAACTAAATAATTCCTACATGTTCCTTCTGAAAATACATAATTGTCAAACATAATATCCCTCCTATACTAGCCCAATAAGCGTCTTAGCATTTTTTGATGCTTGATCACTTGCTCTTTTTCAACAATTTCTTCGCCTTCTAATGCAAAGCGATTCCCTTCGTATTCTGTTGCAATGTATCCATCGTAGCCTTTTTTATCGAGATATTGAATTAATTCATCAAATGGAATTGAATATTCTGCATCTTCATCCATCATTTCAAATATTTTTCCATGGAAATGTTTTATATACGGCATATGTTCGTCTAGAATGGTAAAAGGACTCGCTTCATAGCCTTCTGCAAACAAATAATACATGACATCCACGTGACCTTTACACAATTTAGCCACTTCTTTTGGAATATGCATTTCTTGATCGATAGCATTTTCTTTTCTAGCCTTTATCGTATATTGGCGTGGATCAATACCCGACGCAAAAATATCATCAACAAATTTTATCAACTCCTCATTGACACCTTGCTCTCTAAAATGATTTGCAGAAACACGTGGATGTCTACGACAAAAAATACCTGTATCAATAGTTAATCCTAAAAATTTTGATTTTGTCTTTCGTATGATATCTATAAACCCACTTGTCGTTGATACATCAAAACTTGCGCCTGCATGAACTTCTAGTGTCAGAATCACATTATACTTTTCTGCATAAGGTAGGGCAGGTTCTATGATTTCTGTCGGTGTATTTGAAACTAATCGAACCATTTTAAAGCCTAAACGATTGGCCAATTTGATTTCATCAATCAGTAATTTTGTTGACTCTTTTGCTGTCAATGTTCTATTGTTATATAACCCCGTATTAATGAAAATATCATTACATACAAGTGTAGGCTGGTATTTTTCTACCAATGCATCCCATTTAGCAAGCATTTCATCTGATGGGTATGGTGTCCCTTTAATCATTTGATCACTGATTAACTCCATCCCTGCTTCTTGTTCATTCAAAAATTTAAAAATGTCTTCTAAGTCCATATAACCTCTTGCATACTGATCTTGAAGACTGTACATACTTATCGCTCTTTTAATTTGGCTCATTATAAACTCCTTTCAAGATGCCTTTACTTATAATCACTATTTAAAGCTATCTCTCGTTACTGATTCAACGGTTCCGGTTTCTAAATATTCTTCAATTGTATTGCCAAATATAAATAAATCTTGTCCATATATATTGTGATTATCTGAGAATTCACCATCCATTGCACCTTCAGCTGCTTTTACAATATCATCAACCGTTGCTTCAACTCCTCCTGTCATCACTGTTCCTCTAAGTGGTGATTCATCTGTCTTTGATAACATAATTTGTTCAAAAATTTCTCCACTACCGTTAAGAGTAAAGATACCTAATTCCGAATAATCACTTATCGGTGAACTCATGGCTGTAAAATAGTTGTTCACACCTAATGCAACAGCACTATTTACAGTTAAATAAACTTTTGTATCCGGATTCATTGTATAGATTGTTTCCGTTGTTGCCATCCCGGCTTCAGTCGACTCTACATCATTATCAATAACGTTGTCTAACTTTGCTTTTGATGTATATTCTTCTATTTTTCTAAGCATATCTCCTTGCTCTTTTGTACTATCAACATTATCTCTAGTAATTAAAGCAACTGGAACCGTTCTATCTTCTGCATCCGGAAAAGTTTCATCAATCCATTTTGCAGCCATTAAAACCTGAGATTCAGCAAACGCTGTATTATCGACTAGTAAGCACGCATCATATTCTTCTAATGGTTGCACGAATGCAACAACTTTGATTCCGGCTTCCATAGCTTGTTTTGCCACAGTATTTAGTGGTTCAGGACTGACTGCCCAAAGCACAATAACATCCTTTTCCATGGCAATAAAATTTTCCATGGCTGTTATTTGTGTTTGTGGATTAAATTCTCCATTTGCTACATCAACTTCCCATCCCATAGCTGAAAATCTTGCAGCAAATTCCTTCTGCAAATTTTCAAAAAATTCATTACCTAAACCAACCATGACAAATCCAATGCTTTTTTCTTCATCGTCTGTTGAATCATCTGTTTCGGATACTATTGACTCATCTTCTTCCGCTGTTGCTTCAGTCTTTGTTGCATCCGTCGAATTTTCAGAAACATCAGTGGTCTTCACCTCATCTGTTTGTGGCGAACAACTTGTCACCATCAGTGCAAAAACTAAAATCATCATCATCAACATTTTCTTTTTCATAAAACATCCTCCTACTTTCATATATCAATTTTTTTAAGTACTTCGTCACTACATTGCCTTCATATTACGATTACTCATATAAATCGAAAACAACATAATTGTTCCTTTTGCAATATATTGTGGGTAGGTCCCCAATCCAATAAGTTGCATTCCATTTGTTAATACGCCGAGAACAAAAACGGCAACAACAACTTTCCAAAGTGTTCCTTCTCCCCCCTTAAGGGCAACGCCAGCTAAAACACAAGCTGTAATCCCTGAAAAAGTCAAGTCAGGTCCCATTGTAGAATCTGCCGAACCCGAACGCGCCGAAAGTAAAACTGCTGTAATCCCTACTAGTATACCTGCCAAAACATAGGATAACATTTTAATTCGTTTCACCTTTAACCCCGCCAATCGTGCAGCCTCCGGGTTATCTCCTACTGCATAAATATGTCGTCCCAAGTAAGTTTTATTCATAATGAATCCAATAATTAGTAATACAACAATCATAATAATTGCATTAAATGGGATCCAGCCAAATAGTCGCCCTTGTCCTAAAAACATATAAGATTTAGGAAGATTATAATATACTTTTGAATCTCCAATAAGATATGATATTCCTTGAAAAACAGCCATTGTTCCTAATGAAATAATCATTGTATGACTTTTTAATCTTATTCCCATATATCCATTAAAAGTTCCCATAATTATACATGCAACGATACCAAGTATTATGGCTAGCCAAACAGGAAATCCCCAAACTGACATTGCCTTTGCTACTAAAACTGCAGCAACAGAAATTTGATAACCTATAGATAAATCAATGCCTCCACTTACCATTAGAATTAATACTGCTGCCGCTAAGATTGTAACATGTATATTTTGAACCAAAACATTGGTCAAATTAAGTTGTGTAAAAAACTTATCAGTTAATAATGAAAATATTAATACACTTAATATAAGTAATAGTACCAACGAGATATTAGATACTATATGTGATAGATTCATTTTTTTTGTTTCGATATTTTTATCCATTTATTTTCTCCTTAATTTACACCTGAAGCATGCTCTAGTACCTTTTCTTGCGAAAATTCTTTACGATGTATAATACCGGTTTGTCTACCTTCATGAAGAATCAATATTCTCTCTGACATTCCCAGTAATTCTTCCATATCTGAAGAAACCATAATAATAGATTTTCCGTTTTTGGTTAAATCTACCATGATTGAATATAGTTCAAATCGCGCACCAACATCGATACCTCTCGTTGGTTCATCAAATATAATAATCTCCGGATTACAAGCTAACACCTTTCCAACGACGACCTTTTGTTGATTCCCTCCTGATAGATTAATGACTAGCTGTCTAAGTGAAGGTGTTTTAATATTTAATGCATCATTATATTTCTTGGCCTGTTCCATATCCCTTATCTTATCCACTCGTATTCCTTTACTCAATTGTTTGAGATTAGATATCGAAAGATTCCAAAAAATCGGTTTATCAATAAAACACCCCTGCCATTTTCGATCTTCAGGTATAATCCCTATGCCTGAACTAAGCCCTTCAAATGGCGACTTAATATTTGTTTCTTTCCCTTTTATATATATTTTTCCTGATTCTTTTTGGGCTGCTCCATATAACAGATGAACGAGTTCTGTTCTTCCTGAACCAACGAGGCCACCTATTCCCAATATTTCCCCTTTATGAAGTTCAAAGCTAATATCTTTAACACCATTTCCAAAAAGGTTTTCAACTTTTAATACGACCTCTTCTTTATGAGGCCCTTTTGATGGATATGTCTCAGACAAATCACGTCCTACCATCAATTTAATCAATTCATTTTTTGAAGTTGCCTTAATGTCCAACGTTTTAATGTACTGACCATCACGCAAAACAGATACGCGATCACATATTTCAAACAGCTCCTCTAATCTATGTGAAATATAGATAATTGTCACACCTTCTTTTTTCAATCTTTTTATATTTTCAAATAAATATTCTTGTTCTTCTACTGTAATTGAAGCTGTAGGCTCATCCATGATAATGACACTTGCTTTTTTTACTACCGCTTTTGCAATTTCAATAATCTGCCGATTTGCCACTGATAAGTCACGAATTAATGCATTTGAGCTTACAGAACAGTTAAATCGTTTCAATAAGTCTTTTGTTTTTTGATGCATTTCTTTGTCGTTGACCCGAATCTTGCTATCACAAAAATCTACACCCATAAAAATATTATCAGCTACAGTCAAGGCATCAAGTTGAACCAATTCTTGATATACCACAGATATTCCTTTATCAATTGCTAGTTTTGGATTCATTGTTTTGATTTTTTGGCCATCAAGAGTGATTGTTCCACTATCCGGTTGAATTGCCCCTGAGATTGTCTTAATAAAAGTCGATTTACCCGCACCATTTTCCCCAACTATTGCATGTACTTCACCTTTTTCAAAAGACATGGATACAGAATCAAGAGCTTTTACACCAGGATATGTTTTGCTGATATTGTTTAGAATCAATTTTTCCACAAATATCCTCCTTTGTTCATTTCTATTAAAATCCATGACATTCATTCGTTATATTCAATAGTATACTTGTTTTTTTTTATAAATACTTGTTTATAATTGCCTGAAACATTAACGTAAATCACTCACTTGGCTTTTCCTCATAATTGGAGGACAAAAATCATATTCTTTTTTTGTCCTTACTACATTAAAGCTCTGCATATCCCATATATTTGCTTTTCAAGTCTTTAAGGTTTGGAATTTGACCCGGTCTTGCTGCGCATGTTTTTATTTCCGTCGAATGTTCTCTTTTACCTTCCATAAAAAGGCGTGAACGTTTCTGTTGTTCTTGACTAAATACCGTCTTAAGTTGATTGTTTTCAATAACCACTTCACCTTCAATACCACATACCGGACATTCTACCTTTGTAGAATTAACATCTACGGTTAACATATTCAAATGGCATACCGGACAATTACCCTCCTCATCCCCTCGCCATTGTATTCTTTCTTTCTCTGTTTTTGCTGATAGCGCTTGTGTAATATTCGTTCCAAGTTTAACCATACGCTCCATTTGATCCGTGTTTCCCAAAACATGTTCATGTGCCATAGCGCCGTGGTATTCATGAATATCAATAACATCGGTACCCATGGACATTGTTATCTCATACATGGTCGGCAACATAAACGACAACCAATTTTTAGTCATGGCGCCTCCAACCGAAATTAGTGCTGCCACCCTTGGTTTAAAGCTTCGTGGATCTGGGAGTGATTCTATCGATTTTCCTTGCTCTACTCCCTCTTTGAATGTAGCTTCTCGAAAAGTAATGTCATGAGAAGGTCCGATACGATCACATACCGTTTTAAACATTCCCGTCGGAGAAAGTACATATGTAGGTGAAGCAATAATCAAGCCGTCTGCTTCCATCATTGCTTCATCTAAAATATGAAAATCATCCTTGATATGACATTCACCTTTTCCTCTTCCGCTAACCAAACCAATAACACATGCAATACATCCGGTACAAGGACGAATATTCAATTCATCAACACGGATAAATTTAACTTCATTTCCTGCTTTTTCACATTCCATCAATGCCGTTTTTACCATAACATCACAATTGCTCATCTTTCTGCCAAAAGATAAGCCAAGTACTTTTTTACTCATTTGTTTTCCTCTTTTCTATTTTGATGACTACTTAGTATTATAAATACTAAACTTATGAATATCTGTATTCTTTTTAATCAATAGTCTATTGTTTTTCAGCCATTCTATAAATTCAATGACTTCTAAAGAAAAGAAGGTCAAAAATCATCGTAAAATTTTGTCCTTGATAAACAAGAAGAAGCTATTACATCAACATGAATACATTGGTGTAACAGCTTCTTCTTTTGGTTAAGGCACTATTTATTTTTAATTAAAGGTTTATTGCTGCATCAAACCCTTGATGTACTGCCGTATATACATTACCAATTATATTTCCATCGCCAATAATAGCCACTTCCGTGGGTACGACTGAATGACGCAAGGCACTAATCGTTTCTTTTCTTGGTCTCATTCCTAGCGCAAGGACAACCGTATCGGCTTCAAATTCTTGCCATTGGAAACGATTGTTAATGGTTTTAATACCTGTTTCAGTAACTTCTTCAAGCTTTGTATGTGGTATGATTTTCACTCCATTTCGCATGAGTAATCCTTGAAGTGAGAATTTATTAATGAGCGATGCACCTTCTAATAAACTTTCAGGTCCACGCATTTCAATAATGGTTACATCCTTACCTTGCGTTGCAAGATGATAAGCTGACTCAGCTCCCGTAAGACCTCCACCAATAATCACAACTTTTTGACCAACGTCTACACGTCCGCAATCAACGTCTCCGGCCCAATGCACTTTGTCAGAATCAATTCCTTTGATATTTGGAATAAATGGCGTTGCGCCTACCGCGAGAATGAGTGAATCCGGATTTTCTTCTTGAATAATTGAATCCGTCACTTCAGTTTCTAACATGATTTTAGCTCCTGATTTCTTTGTTTGACGAATAATCCATTTCAAAAAATCTTGTAATTCTGACTTAAAGGCAAGATCTGTTGCATGATTCAGCGTACCGCCTAATTTGTCATTCTTCTCATACAAAACAACTTCATGCCCACGTTCAGATGCTGTGATTGCCGCTTGCATACCTGAGGCTCCACCACCAACAATAAGA
>ASRK01000063.1_pt1 | contig 22193 bp, 15 predicted proteins | sample 693218 | NCBI WGS metagenome assembly ASRK01 (sample SAMN02169240, study PRJNA158439) | bioreactor metagenome | isolation source: day 48 sample from continuous culture bioreactor inoculated with sediment... | place: Germany: Bremen
TAACATAATCAAGCCGATAATCGACGTAATATTTAAGGTTCTGTCTGTAATAAACAGACCTAAGAGACCACCTGCAAATGCCAGGGGTGTTGACATCATAATGATAAAGGGCATGAGCAAGGATTCAAATTGAGCGGCAATAATCATATACACCAGAATTACAGCTAAGATTAAGGCAAGCCCTAAATCTCCAAACGCTTCAACCATTTCCTGATTTTGACCACCAAATTCAACGACATATTCACTTGAAAGATTCAACGCATTCACACGCTCTTCTATATCTGCTGAAACCGAGGCTAAATCTCGACCGTAAATATCTGCTGATATAGTAATATACCGTGCCTGATCACTTCGGTTAATGGCAATCGCACTGACTTCTTCCGATATATCTGCAATCATTCCTAAGGGAACCGTTCCGCCCCTAGGTGAACTAATCTCAAGTTGCTTCAAGTTTTCAATATTTTCACCATAACGATTATCACCTTCGATAACCACATCTAGCTCTTCACCTTCAAGTTTATATCGTGTCGCTACACGTCCATCGAGCATTGCCTTAACCGCATTTGACACTTGCGCTGTTGTCAGTCCAAATCGCGCTGCATCATTATCACGAAGTCGAATTGCAACCTGTGTAATCGGATCTTCCATGCTACTTGATGCATTTCTTGTTCCTTCGACGTCTTTAATTTCTTGAACAATTTGATCACCGACTCTTTTCAAGCCATCTAAATCGTCGCCTTTAACTTGAATAGAAACTGCACTACCTCCGGTCATCATTCCCATTGAGCTTTGAGCTTGAACCGTAATGATTGCTCCCGGAATATCTGCAACACGTTTTTCGACCTCATTTACAACGTCAAATACACTGACGTCACGGTCGGACAAGGGTACCAAAACACCATTAATTGTTCCAACATTATTATCCGAACCCAAGAAATTATTCCCGGACGTGGTCGAAAACACATATTCAAGACTCTCAATATCCATGATCTTGTCAATCACTTCCATCATGACAGCATCTGTTTCTTCAACTTTAGCTCCGGCTTCAAGTTCAACACCAATCGTAAAGGTTCCTTCATCTGACTCCGGAATAAACTCCATCCCAATAAATGTTATGGAAATAATACTAGTAATAAATGTAACTACAGCAATCATAACAACTGTTTTCTTATGTTTTAAAGACCACCCTAGTAAAGAGCGATACTTTTCTTCTAAACCTTTATAAACCTTGTCGGATTGGTCTAAAATCGCTCCAATAATAGGAAATCGCGTTTCATGATGTTTTCCTTCGAATTCATCAATGACCAAAAGTTTGGAGGCCAACATCGGAATGAGGGTCAAGGCAACCACAAGGGATGAGACCAGTGAAAAAGTCACCGTCAATGCAAATTCCCGGAACATAATGGATGTGATTCCTTCAACGAAAACCATAGGTAAAAATACCGCAATGGTTGTTAATGTCGATGCCGTTACGGCCATGGCCACTTCTGCTGCACCTTTTATGGCTGCTTCTTTTTTCTCAAAGCCATCTTGAACAAATCGATAAATGTTCTCAAGAACAACAACAGAGTTATCCACCAGCATACCAATTCCCAACGCTAAACCACCCAGGGTCATAATATTTAAGGTAATCCCCGCAAAATAAAGTAAAATACCCGTTGCAATAACAGATATTGGCATGGATAAACCAATAATTAAGGTACTTCGAATACTTCGCAAGAAAATCAACAAAATAATAACGGCTAAAATACCACCGATGATTGCATTTTGGCCAACCTGACTAATAGTATCTTTAATATATTCTGACTGGTCCAGAATAACTTTTAATTCATATGGACTTGAGTCATCCAACTTCTGGATTTCTTCAAGAACGTCATTTGCAACTGCAACCGTATTAACACCTGACTGTTTTTGTACCGCAACGCTTACTGCTTCCTCACCATTAACTTTCGTAATAGATGTCATCTCTTCTTGGGCCATATTCACATCGGCTACATCTGAGAGGCGAACAATACCACCTGTCGCTGTTGTCAGTGGAATATTTTGAATTTCCTGAACACTTTCAAATTCCCCAACCGTTCTTAGTAAAAAGCTTTTATCGCCTTTATTCACCGTACCTGCAGGCAAATTAATATTTTCTGCAGCCAACATGCTGGCAAGGGTATCGATGGTAAGGCCATAGGCGTTCATTTTTTGGGTATCAACTTTAACGGACACATACTCACTAAATCCACCGGACACATTTACAGAAGCAACACCTTGCACACGTTCAATGGCCGGTTTAACCACATCATCTGCATAGTTTTGTAGTGTGGCTACATCTGCACCGGACACCGACATTTGTATAACGGCTTCCGAGTTCACATCAATCTGCATAACCATTGGATCTGAAGCTCCATCCGGTAACATTCCTTTAACTAAATCCACTTTTTCACGGATATCGAGTGCTGCAAAATCCATATCTGTGCCAAACTTAAACTGAATAATAACAATCGACGAACCTTCCATGGTCATCGACTGAATCGTATCGATATTTGACACCGTTCCAACAGCTTCTTCAATTGGACGTGTTACCAAGGTTTCGATTTCCTCCGGTCCGACGTTTGAATAAGATGTACTTACAATCGCTACCGGTATTTCAATATTGGGAAAGAGGTCAATCGGCAATCGTGTCGCTGAAACCAAGCCGAACAAAACAATGATTAGAATAAACATGACCGTCGTTACCGGTCGTTTTACGGATAAAGATGAAACATTCATTATTCATTCCCCCTTATCACGTTGAGCTCTGTCTCTTCATTAATCAGTCCTGCTCCTTTTGTGATGACCACATCTCCTTCTGCTAAGCCTTTTGTAATCTCAACCTTATACCCTGTATCCATTCCAATCTCAACATCAACAGGTTCTGCTTTATTTTCACTCACAACTCGATAAACGATATAGCCACCATTGTGGGGCAATACTGCCTCTGATGGTATCGTTACAGCTGAGACACTCTGTTCATTAATCACTTGAATGGTCGCAAACATTCCCGGTCGAATACGCCCATCTGCATTATCGATGATAATCTCAATGGGATATAATCGCGTGGCACTATCGGCTGATAATGACGCTGTTGTCACTTCACCCATAAAGGGCTCTTCAAAAGAACCAATCATCACTTGAAGTTGATCGCCCTTATTAATTTTACGAATTGTCTCCGGTGTTACTGAAGCTGTCACCTTGATTTGTCCAAGATCTTCAATAACAATTGCCGCTTGTTGATTGGATGCCATGGCGTTTTCGGTTAAATTTAATGCTGTCACATATCCGGAGATTGGTGCAGTCACTTCAAGGTCATTTAATGTTTCTAAGGCTGTCTCATAACCTTCTCTCGCCATATCGATTCCGACAGAAGCTTGTGCATAAGACGCACTCGCTTGATTAGCACCTAGTCGAGCCTGATTTAATGCTTGCTCAGCTTGCTCTAATTGCTTTTTTAAAATAGTTAGTGACTCCGGAGAGGCTTGCAAGCGTATTTGTTCATATTCAACTTCTGAAATAATACCTTGATCATATAATTCTTTATTCTTTTCTAAATTATCCACAGAAAACTCATAATTTTCCAGGCTCATCTCATAGTTACTTTTGGCAAGTTCATATGCAAGTTCCGCGGATTTAATACTCCCCTGTGCACTACTAATGCCTACACCTGCCTGATTGGCTGATGCTTGTGCTTGATTGACAGATAACTGTGCTTGCGTCACTTGATTCTCAATATCACTTGGATCAAGACTAAACAAGACTTGACCTTCTTCAACGTAATCTCCCACCGCAATGTGAATATTATCTACATCCGTCGGTACCGGAGCCATTACAGGCACACTGGATTTTGCATAGGTACTACCGATAAGCTCTATATAGGTTTCAACCGTTTCAATCCTTGCTGCCTCACCTTCAACAGTCACCGTTTTCACTAATGCTTCATCGCTATTTTCTTCATCCTTGGATATAATTCTGGGAATCACTATGGCACTAATGATGCCCAATACAATCAATATAGTTACTAATTTCTTCATCGTTAATCCTCCTAAATGTTTCATTATTATCTCGCATATCGCGTAGTGTACGTAGAATACTTTTAATGTTTAATTCCAATAACTGCAACATATTTTTCATAAATGTATAATCATCGCCGGATTCTTCTAGAATGACGAGTATACTCTCCACTAAAGCTGCTGATGTTGCCTTTAAATAGATCTTCTGATCAATAAGATCACCTAAATCGCCAAATTCTTTCTCGAGTAAAATCTCCCCTTGTTTATATAGGTGGTCAATAAAATCATCTTTTACATTCTCATACCCTGTCCCTTGACTCCGTAAAAAAAGCAAAAACAATTCTTCTCGATAAATCACATGGGCATTGATTAAAGTGTCCATGATTTCTTTATTCAATAAAACATTAATATCTAAAAAAGGAAAATCAAAGTCTTTCATAGGTTTCTTTTTCTTTTCAAACAGTTCTACCACCGGTCGAACCAGTTCATTAAACAAGCTCTCTTTATTTGGATAGTAACGATATAAGTTACCCGTTGATAGTTTCGCTTCACGACTAATTTCGCGCATCGACGTTTTCACATATCCCGATTCCAAAAAGCACTTCATGGCTGCTTGTTTAATACTGTCTCGAACTTCATCTTTCAAGACTTGCATACAATAGTAAACCTCCGTTCATTATTCATTGTTACCTTAGTTTACCATCGCAACTAGATGAATTCAATTAAAACTTTATTAAATATTGGTTAAGGTATAAAAATCATGCAAATAAAAAAAGTGGCATAGCCACTTTTTCTAAACCTTCTTATTTAATATTTTCCATTGATTTTCATCTTCATCTAACTGTAATGATAGTGCATTTACCGAATGATATATTTCCAACATTGCTACGCCCAAGGATGCTGCTATAAAAATCAAACTTGTTGCAAACATATATGTTGCAATCACTTCAATATTCAACAAAATAAGAAATATACTAATCACATTAATTAAAAAACCAAAAATCGCAAGAATCTGCATATTGCGAATATACGTCAAGCGTTTATGCATAACACTGATTTGTTGATAAATCACTTGACTAGATTCACTTAAATATTCTTCATGCAATGATCTCACTCGTTTAGATATGGCTATAAATCGGTTTGTATAGGCCAACATAAGCACAGACAAAGCCGGAAAAACAATTGCCGGTGTTGATATATCAATAGCTTCCATATGCCTACCTCCTTCATCTTTCTTATTATTATATGTTTATTCCTTATAAAAAACAAGCCTTCCTTCTATTGACGAACCTTATAATACAAATTATAATGAAGCAAAGCAACTGTAGTGCAAAAAAACTAAATCCCTCACATACAGAAAAAGGTGAATAAGATGATCGATAAAAAAGCTATTGAGGAGCATGTTCGCGGTATTTTGATTGCTCTCGGTGATAATCCGGACCGAGAAGGATTGATCGATACTCCAAAACGTGTTGCAAATATGTATGCCGAAGTTTTTGACGGCATGAATTATACAAATGACGACATTGTAACCCTTCTAAATAAAACGTTTGATGAAGATCTTGATTTTGAAGCCATGAGCAAAGATATGGTCGTTATGAAAGATATTGAACTATTTTCCCATTGTGAACATCATCTCGCGCTTATGTATAACATGAAAGCAACCGTTGCCTATATGCCAAAAGATAAAGTCATCGGATTAAGCAAAATCGCTCGCATTGTGGATATTGTTAGCCGGCGACTTCAGCTTCAGGAACGAATCGGTACCGATATTGCACAAATCATGCAAAAAATCACTGCTTCCCCGGATGTTGCCGTTATTATCAAAGGTGAGCATAGTTGTATGACCGCAAGAGGCATCAAAAAAGCCAGCGCCAAAACAATTACAACCACTTTTAAGGGGCGTTTTAACACCGATGAATCTCTGTATTTAAAGCTCATGTCGATTTATCAAAGCTAATTATGGTTTAGGAGTGTCTTATGTTTTTAATGATTGATAATTATGACTCATTTGTTTACAATCTTGTCCGGTATATGGAAGAACTCAACGAAACCATTCAAGTCTATCGTAATGACGAAATTACGATAGACTTTATTTATCAACTTCAACCCATTGGAATTATTTTATCTCCCGGTCCCATGGACCCAACCCAAACAGGTATTTCTCATGCTATCCTTCGAGAATTCGCTGATAAAATTCCTATCTTGGGTGTTTGTCTCGGACATCAAACCATAGCCCATGCATATGGTGCCTCCATTATAAAAGGTCAACGTCCTATGCATGGTCAAGTCACCTCAATCAGTCACACGAATCAAGGTGTTTTTCAAAATCTTCCGTCTAAATATAAAGTTACAAGGTATCACTCCCTTATTATTGACCCGGCCACATTACCTTCCGAATTCATAGTGACCGCTCAGAGTGAAGATCATGTCATTATGGGTATTCGGCACATCACGCATCTGGTTGAAGGCGTCCAGTTTCATCCGGAGGCTGTTCTTACAGAACACGGACATCCATTATTAGTCAATTATATCACGTGGTGCAAGGAGGTGGCAGGCTTATGACAAGCGTTTTTATGCGTTCTTTTCAAACAGAACTTGATCCATATATACTCTATAGCCAGATGAATCTACCAGACGACTCTATTTTTCTTGATAGTTCAAAAAAAGATTCTCTCTACAGTCATTATTCAATAATCGGTCTTAACCCTTTTTTGACGATTAAAGTCGTAAACGGCCAACTCTATGAGAAAATATATCCGAACACAGATTTTTCCCTCCTCGCTGAAAAGAATGTGTTTGCATATCTAAACCGTCTTATTGCTGAACATCATATCGACAACACCACTTCTTACCCCTTTATTGGTGGCGGAATCGGCTACTTTAGTTATGAACTGGGAAAAGCCCAGCAGCATATTGCTTCTAGCACACAAGATCTCTTTACCCTTCCGGAATGCTACTTTGTCTTCTATGATAACGTTATTATTCTTGATATAAAAAAACAGGAGGGTTTAATTACCGGCTTAGGAAAAATCAAGCCGGGTGATTTGTCTACACATGAAATTCAGTCATGCATCAACACCATGGTATGGAATCCCTCTTCAGCATCCTCTCCTAAATCCACTAGTGTATCCCCCGTTTTTTCCTCAACCTTTACACGCCAAGCTTATATGACAGCGATTGATCGAATGCGGGATTATATGGAAGATGGCCATATCTATGTTGCGAATATGACCCACACCTTTCACGGTCCATGTCATCAAGCAGCCTCTGCCGTCTACGAAAGGCTAAGAAGAATTAACCCTGCTCCTTTTTCGGCTTACTTGCCTTTAGACGGATTTCACCTGTGCTGTTCTTCCCCTGAGCGCTTTATTCAAGTCCGTAACAAACAGGTTCAAACCCGTCCTATTAAAGGGACTGTCCCACGAGGTGAAACCCATGCCTTAGATGAAAAAAATCGAAAGCAGCTTGAACAAAGCAACAAGGACAAGGCCGAACTTTTGATGATTGTTGATCTTGAGAGAAACGACTTAAGTCGGGTCTGTCAACCCCATAGCGTTCAGGTACCTGAGCTTTTCAAGATTGAGAGTTTTTCCAGTGTTTACCATCTGGTCAGCACCGTTACCGGTTTGCTTAAAGACGGAAAAACAGCTGTTGATTGTTTAGAAGCCACTTTTCCCGGGGGATCCATTACCGGGGCTCCAAAAATTCGAGCTATGGAAATCATTGAAGAACTTGAAACGACGTCCAGACAGATCTACACCGGTTCTGTCGGATATTTTGGCTTTGATGGAAGTGCTGATTTTAACATTGTCATTCGAAGTATTTTAATGAAAGATGACCACGCATATATCGGCGTCGGTGGCGGCATTACTTATGAATCTAATCCTGCAAGTGAATTTCAAGAAACGCTCGATAAAGCCAAAAATCTTTTTTCCGCTTTAAATGCAACTGTAAATATCGACGAATTTTAAAAAGAATGATATGATATGACTAACGGAGGTCAATTATGCATATAGCCACACTTGATGATGTGATTTTTATAGATATTCCCAATACGAATGCCCTTATACACTACGATGAAGGGTATAGCTTCGGTATCAGTTTTTTTGAAACCATCTTAGTGACACATCATGGAATTTTTTTAGACAAACATGTTCAACGCATTAATCGCAGTCTAGAGGAGTTTAATATCTCTCAGCGAATTTCCGTGGAATTGATTGAAAACATTATTCGTCACTATAAACTATCAACAACAGCCTTGAAACTACAGGTATCCGAAAAAAACATCATTGCCTCTGTACGTGGGTTGACATATTCGCCCGATTATTATCAAAGAGGTGCTCATGTGACCTTGTCAAAATTTGTCCGTTCCCGTCATAGTCCACTCATTCATCATAAATCTGCCAATTATGGGGATCTTATATTGGCATTGCGCCAAGCTAAACATGATGGATTTGACGATTGTCTTTTATTCAATGAACGGGGGAATCTGACTGAAAGTTGTATCGCAAACCTTTTTATTCTAAAAGATGATACAATCATTACGCCCCCTCTAAGTGACGGTTTATTACCGGGCATTATACGGGATTACCTTATTCATCACTACACGATTATTGAACAATCACTCACTCTGAATGATTTAATGCACTGCGATGGGGCTTTTCTTACCAATAGTTTAATGGGTATTGTTCACATTGATAAAGTCAACAATACCTCCCTTCCCCTGCATCCTATGATAAAAAAAATGGCTCATCACTACTTTCAAATGATTCAAAAGGAGTTATAATATATGAACACTCAAATTGATCACATTATAAATCATCCCAAATATAAAACATATTATTCAAAAATACAGGACCATGAAAAAGAGCGCTCATCATGTAAACACGATATGTTTCATTTTCTTGATGTCGCACGTATTGCCTATATTCTTAATTTTGAAGATGATTTATCTATACCTAAAAAACTTATTTATGCGACTGCATTATTACATGACATCGGACGATTTGAACAATATGAGCGTGGGATTGATCATGAAATCTCCAGCGCATCTTTGTGTTTGGAAATTCTTCAAGACGCTGATTTTACTGACGACGAAATTCATCAGATACAAACGGCCATTATCAACCATCGGAACATGGATATCAAAGATGAAAAGAACCTTAGCGGAATCATCTATCGAGCAGATAAAGCTTCTAGGCCTTGCCATTCTTGCTTAGTTCAAGATGTATGTAACTGGCCTATTGAAAAGCAAAACCTTATGATTAACTATTAACACAGATACGAGAGGAGTAAAGCTATGCAAATTGGAAACACGTTATTTGATTTTAAGCATCATGGCTATATTATGGGTATCCTTAATGCAACACCAGACTCTTTTTCAGACGGTGGCCTGCATAATACAACCGACGCTGCAGTAAAACGAACCCTTGAGATGATTGAAGAAGGCGCATCCATTATTGATATAGGTGGAGAATCAACGCGTCCCGGTCATGAATCTGTAAGTACAGAAGAAGAAATAGAACGTATTGTGCCTATTATTGAGGCCATTCGAAAAGAAACATCAATTCCTATTTCTGTTGATACAAGTAAAAGCCAAGTTGCTCATGCAGCTCTTCACGCCGGAGCATCTATGGTCAATGATGTATGGGGTCTAAAAAAAGACCCTGAACTTGCAAATATCATTGCAAAATACCAAGTGCCTTGTTGCATTATGCACAACCGTGAAGATACACATTATAATTCGCTCATCCAAGATGTCACTGACGACTTACAGACAAGCATCGATATAGCCCTTAACGCGGGCATACTTCACTCTCAGATCATTATTGATCCGGGTATTGGATTTGCTAAAACATTAAATGATAACCTCTACATAATGAATCATTTAGATGAGCTTCAGGTCTTCAAGTTACCTATTCTTCTAGGTACATCACGAAAGTCCATGATTGGTTTAGCGCTGTCTCAACCTGTCGACAAACGTGTTGAAGGCACCATAGCAACGACAACGTTTGGATATGTGCAAGGATGTCGACTATTCCGCGTTCATGACATCAAAGAAAACTATCTTGCACTTAAAATGATTGAAGCAATCAAAAACGGAGGCTAATATGGACCAACTAATTATAAAAGATCTAGAACTTTTTGCATATCACGGTGTGAATCAAGAAGAAAAAAATATGGGACAAAAGTTTATTCTTGAAGCTATCATTGATCTCGACCTCTCCTCTGCCGGAGAAAACGATCAGATCGATTCAGCACTAAACTATGCAAAACTGTGTCATGAACTTCAACACACCTTTACGGACTATAAACATGATCTGATTGAACGTGCAGCAACGGTATTATGCGACTACATTCTCACCAACTATGCACAAGTCAAAAAAGTCGATGTCACTCTAAAAAAACCTTGGGCACCGATTCATCTTCCTCTTGATTATCCTGCTGTACGTCTGGTGCGCGCTTGGCACAAAGCCTATATCGCTCTAGGCTCAAATATGGGCGACAAAGAGCAGAACATAAAACAAGCCCTTGACTACATAAATAAGGCTCCACATACACAGCTTGTAACGTCTTCATCCTTGATCGTAACTGCACCTGTCGGTTATACGGATCAAGATGACTTTTTAAACGGTGTCTGCGAAATAAAAACCACACTTTCTCCAACAAAACTTATGGATTTTCTCCTGGACATCGAAAATACACTCGGTCGAACACGAACACTTCATTGGGGACCACGAACCATTGACCTTGACGTCCTTTATTATGATGATTGTATCACTGACGATCCCCATATCACAATCCCCCACCCAAGAATGACCGAACGGAAATTTGTCCTAGAGCCTTTAAACGAAATCGCACCTTACGCAATACATCCTTTGTTAAAAAAACGCACCTTTGAATTAATAAAAGATACCGATATAGTTTAATTATCGGTATCTTTATTTTTAATCTTCCAATATCCTGTCTTTTTTGAACCTATACGCTCTATTTTTCCCAGTTCTTGTAGTGATTTTAGTCTTCGCTGTACAGAAGATTCTGTCACTTCAATCGTCTCAGCAATTTCTCGAACCGTAAGTTCATTATTCTGTTGAATGAGAGAGAGGATTTCTTCTTGTTCCTCACGAACGACCATGGTTTTTGTTTTCGTTCTTTCATAAAGCGTCTTTCCTGTTTTCATAGTCATCCTACTTTTTCTAAAAATCTTTAAAACAACAAATAAGCCTTTTTCTTCGATTTCAGGTTCTTTTAATCCTTGATTTTTACATATCTCTCGCATCCTAGGAATACCACTGCCCCACTGTTCAACATATCCTACTTTTAAAAATATATTTGATAAAATACGATTTCGAATTTCTGATCGTCCATTATATATCTCTTCAGCCGTTAGTGATTTTGGCAATCCCCCCGGAGATGTAATCTCAATCTTTGAATCAAAAATAGCTATTTTTATATCAGCACCTAATATTGAATAATCTCGATGTATTAATGCATTGATAACACCTTCACGAAGAACTTCCTCAGGTATTTCTAGTATATCTTTTCTCTTAAGTCCACTTCCTTGAAGAATTCCGGAATAGGACAAATGATTTTTTATGAATGCAATTGTTTTTTCTAATAGCTCAAATATATTTCCCGAATACTCTTTTTTATCACTAAAATCTATAATTGACTCTCCTAAAAATTTCGCACATCTTATCGTCGAATTATCTTTCTTTCCTAATATAATAGCTCCTGCGTTTGTCAAATATTCCCGGTCACCAACACGATTAATTAATTTTAAGTTTTCAATTTTTTCTTTTGTAACCGTAGATTCAAACTCATTATTTAGCGTCGCAATTAATCTCGAAACATCCGTTTCCGTAAGTTCCTCATGGACATCCATATCGAAGGAAATATTCAACTTATGTCTCTCGAGTTCTTTAATCATTTCTTCATCCGCTTGTTTATTCGTCCTACCTACTCGAATATATGTACCCTTAGCTCTTCCTTTATTTTTGACATAATAAGGTGTATTACTCCCTGGAAAAACTTGAATAATAAGGATCATTTTTTGATCCATTGTATATGTATATATTTCAGGTAAAATCATTGGAAAAATAGCATCATGAAGAATATTGGGAACTTTTTCGATAAGCTCATGTATCTTCTCCGGTTGCATGCCTACAACATTACCATCATCTGATACTCCAATCATTAGAATGCCACCTGCTCTATTTGCAAACGCACATATCGTTTGTGCAATTTGATGATTCTTGGGAACATCTCGTTTAAATTCCACTGTCTTTGATTCTCCCTGAGCAATTAAGTCTCGTATCATATCCACACCTCCAAAAACATTCTTAAATATTAATCCTATTGTAGCACGAAAAAAAATAAAACTCAATTTATTCTTCGGTTTAAACTTCGATTTAAATTTCGATTTGTAAATGAGTTTTATTTATTGAATTTTATTCAACATCATACGCCGGCAAGCGATTAAGAATATTTTTACGTTGCTCTGCGATTAATCCCGATCCATGTCCCATTGGACATACAAGGCACCAACTTCTTGGCTTAAAAAATATGCCCATTAAAATTCCGACAACAAAGGATATGCCCATAAATCTTAAGAATGCAAAAGCCATCTTTTCAAACACAAAACCCGTGTGATACAGGGAAATGCTAAATACGGTTAACATCACTATCAATAAGATGTGCTTTGCTTTTTTCGTGCGCATATATGCCGGAAGTTGTCTATTCATCGATATTTTTTCTAAGAACCTTCCTAGAAACGATCCTCTTGGACAATACTTGGAACAATGAATCTTTCCTTCACCTCTAAGAGCATGCAATATTGGTGCTCCCATACAGACCACACCTAAAATACCAAAGCGTGTATCCAAAATACCTAAAACAAAAAAAGTAATAATTAATATCCATGTCCAATGTTGTTGCGATTTTTTTCGAGTTGAACTCTGCTTCATATCTGCCTCCTGTTGCTATATGTTTATTGTATACACTACCTATATCCAGTTAACATAATATATCAATATTCAGATTTTGTCAATAAAAAAAAGAACCCAACCTTTTTTAACAAACCAACCTTTTATTGTGAATTTTATCTATTTTTTGAATAATTAGCTTTATGGTGCGAATGTTAAGTACGTCGTTTAGATTGACTTTTATTAAAAAGAAAAAGATAGCAACTTAAGGATTCAACTGTTTGAGTGAAACGAGTTTTGAATCCGGTTGCTATCTTTTATTCTTTTTTATATTAGTCAATGTTAACAAGTGCTTTCATAAGCAACAAAAAGTTAATTATTGTCTCTTACTTCAATGTTACTTCTGCCCATACGTCTTCATTTACAACAACTTCATACTCTTCAAGTTTTTCTTCATACATTGTTGAAAAGGCTTCTGAAAGCTGTTGATATTCATAGTTTTCACGAATAGACTCTACTGTTGCTTCTACTTGCTCAACTTGCTCCTCAGTTGATGGAAGTTTTTCTTCTAACTTGATGATATGGTAACCATAAGATGTTGCTACAAGGTCACTAATCTCACCTTCTTCTAAGTTAAAAGCAGCCTCTTCAAATTCAGGCACCATTTGGCCACGACCAAATGTATATTCACCACCGGTTTCCACTGAACCCGGGTCTTCTGTATTCTCAGTAGCTAAGGTTGCAAAATCTTCACCTGCTTTTGCACGTTCTAATAAATCTTCTGCTTTTTCTTTTGCTGCCGCAATGGCATCTGCCTCTAATGGTTGATTTGTTGTTTGGTCCACTGTAGAAATCAAGATATGTCGTGCACGTACTTGGTCACTATAATTTTCCACACCAACACTCATAATATCCGTATAGGTCGGGTCTGCTTCAACGGCTACTTGAACTGCATCCTCGTCAACTTCAACATCTTTTGTCATTTCTTCAAAAACAAGCTCACTTAAACCGGTTTGAAGCATAATATTTTCGATGTTTTCAAGATCAAATCCGTACTGTGCTACAATAGTAGGATCAAAGGATTCATAAATACTTGACGCTTGAGTCATGTATTCTTCTCTACCTTCTTCTGTTAGTTCCAAACCATATTCATTGGCTAAGTCTTCCATAACTACACCTTGGACTGATACACCTTTAATCGTGTCTTTTATACCGTCCTCTAATGTCACACCTTCGCCCATTTCCATGTCCCAATCTGATATTCCATATGAACCTTCGTACATACTTTTATAATAATAAGTCCAAAAATTAATTTCACTTAACATAATCTCTTGATCATCAACTGTGAAAACTACCTCATCATTAAAATCAGTTACTGTTACATCTTCTCCACCTTCGTTATTGACTGCTTCATCTTCTGTTACTTCGTTTGCTTCGTTTTCAGCGTCCTCTGAATTACAACCAGCAAATAGACTAATTGTCAGAACGAGCACTAAAAGCATTCCTAGTGTCTTTTTCATAAATTCACTCCTTCAATAAAATTGGTTTCACCACGTTAGTTTTCGTGATGAAACCTACAACTATTACAGTGTAATCTATTTTCGTGACAAAATCAATGAAAATTTGTGAACAAATTATGAACACATTGATTTTATTGTGCTACTTCGTGATATTCTAATAATATTCGTGATAAAAGAATGGCGCATTCCTCACGCGTTGCTAATCGATCGGCCTGATATGGATAATAATAGGTATCGGTTGATTGAATCACTCCTTGACGGACCAATTGATTGAAATTTTCATAACTCCAATGCCCATTTGATGCATATGGATAGTTTTCACCGTCACTATATAAGGTAAATGTTCGACTCAAAATCGTCGCCAATTCTCCTATAGTAATAGTGCCATTGGGATCAAAACGGCCTTGCCCTTTTCCTTGGACAATTCCTTTCGCTGCTAAGGTGTGAATATATTCTTGCGCCCAATGCGTTGTCGCAACATCTGTGAATCCGCTTGACGGCTCAGCAGTCATTCCGGTGGCCATATAGAGCATTTTACTGAACTCTGCACGGGAAACCGATTGATCCGGTTTAATTGTACCATCGGCATATCCATTAAGAACACCCAAATCATACAACATCTGAATAGCTTTACTTGCCTCGGCCTCATCCGGCATATCACTAAACACAGATATATCAGCATCCGCTCTAGCTTCTAGCAAAATAATATTAAAGGGGGTCTTGAGATTATTCACATCAATACGCCGTTCATTAAAGCCTTCAGAAACTGTACTACCTGATGTATAACGTATAATGACGTCCCCCTCCGTATTTTGGCTCCAACTTTGAATCATAATAGGGGTCGTCACCGATTCGTTACTCCACTTAAGGGTGACTACACCTGCCTCTTCTGACACCCAATCTACTTGATAGATGACATGTGCTTGACTGGCAGATAAACTCATCAAGCTGACAAGCATAAGTAGTAAACTCATAAGCCCTATTTTTATCGATTGTTTTATTCTTTGTTTCATCATTCCATCACTCCTTAAAGCTCTTCAGCTTTTGCCCAGAGTGCAAAAAGCTCACCATAAGTAATATTTGCCTTTGGACGTAAATTTGAGACATCTGCAACAAGATTCTCTGTTACTGCTTTTGCAATAGCCGGTCGATACTCCGGATTAATAGCAGTATTTCCATTAACAAGTGCAAGGTCTTGTGCACTTGCCCTAAACCCATATCCCTCACGAACATCAACAGCTTCTAAAATCATTGCTATTGCTTCTTCTCGTGTGACTGATTGTCTATCTCTTGTCCTATTCTTTTTAACACCCGAATAGAATAAACTATTCATTTGATTTGTAGTAATAAATGCATTTACGTCAATCGTATTTGCGTTACGAATCATACCATCAACAATATTGAGCAATGCATTTTCGCTTACCACTGCATTCGGATTATAGCCATCAAGTCCAAGCACCGTATACTTATTATCAATATCTTGTTTATAGGGATTTGACCAATGATTTAACTGGCTTGGTCTTATCTCAGCACTACCATCTTGCATATATACACCATATGCGCCTAAGTCTCTTGTTGCTATCGTATATAAGCCATTTGCGCGTTCATAATTTCCCGACATTAAGGTCCACCGATTTGCTTTGTCTAATGCATATGCTATGGGATTTTGAATATAGCTTCCATACAATGACCTTGTTCTAAATGCATAGGTAATTGGTTCCTGCGTGTAGTCAAGTAAGGTACTCACGCGATTATTGCTCACGCGTATAGCTACATTTTGGGGCGCCGATACAACCCGTAATGCCGTATTGGGCATCATATCATTATAAAAAGCTTCTGCTGAATCAATAGTAATTTCAACTGTTGGTGCATCTTTGTACTGTCGCACTTGACGTTCAACTTCATTCATCCAAGCATCATGGGGGATTGATAAAACTACATCTCCTGCATCGACTTGGAAGAGAATCTGATATTCATCAAAAGCTTCTGCAATGGTGTAGGGAATAATAACTTTCCGGCTTTTAATCGCTCTGGATTCAAAGTGTGATACATCCGCGGTATACATATATACATTATCTTGTATCAATCGACTTATCAGACGTTGATCGACACGATTATCCCGATTATCATCCTCATCAACTTCGTCGCTTCGGAATCGATATATCAATTCTTGTGTATCTCGATTATATATCAGCTCAAAGTCTTCACTTGGTAAAATTTCTAATGCGGGATCATAGCTCCCGTCATATTCATCACCCGATTGTAGCACGAGGATTTTTAAGGTTGGAGAATATTCAGTAGACTCTTTAATAATTAATTGCCCTTCTTCTTCTCCGGTAATTGTTACTACAGTTTTTAATCGGAAATAATAGTAACGGTTACTGATCAGTTCATTGACTTTAATCAATGTTGTCTCTAAATCTTCAACATTCCCCGGAATATCCGGATCCGGCGCTCCCGTTTTAATATATTGGGCGTCAGTAAAACTCGGATTTTGTGCCACTTCAATTTTATAGGCATACTGGCGTTGAACTTTACTATCTTCCGGTGTATCTTCATATTGTAACTCGCCTAAATCCTTAAGCCATTCAAGGGCGACGTAATCACTACCAACCCCTTCTTCATAGTCGTATTCTTCCATAGTCTCATCTGAAGGAATGCCTACACCACGTGGATAGCCGGGATTATCCACATCAAGCGTCTTACCATAAACCGGATTACTCCAATCGCTAGATAATCCTGTTTCAGGATTTGTCGCTCGAATATAAAAATAATATCCGGTATCCGGGAACAAGTCATTCACTTCAAAGGAATGCTTTCCATTACTCAAACCTTCCGGAATAAGCAATTCAAAATCAATGGCATTATCAAAAACATCATCGCGGCCATAACGAATCTCATAAGTATAGGCCCGATTATAAAACCAATATGCATCAATTGCCTGTTCTTGTGGATTGGTCGTTTCTAAAAAAGGTACCTTGGGCGTCGGAAGCACTTCATCATCTTCCGGATCTGTCACCACAACAATCGATGACGGATAGTGGGCTTTTAGCACTTCATCCACGCCATTAATTTCTCTATAGGGTTGTAGTAAAAACAAATATCTAGAGTTTGGATCCAATCCTTCCTCTGTATATTCAATACGTCCATCTTCAATGACAACTTCATTTGTAATATCCTTCCAACCACCATCTTCAGCCCCAAGCTGACGTAGATACTCTGCAAAAGCATTAGCATCTAATTCATCTTCACTTGCACTATCTAGAGCTTCTAAGACTTGGCTATATAAAATCGCGCGGAAATTAAATCCAAGACTTGATATTTCAGAATCTTGACCTAAATCAATTGTTCTATGTTTTAAGATTACTTCTTCACTTGCCTCCGATTCTTGGTCTGTGATTACATGAATCGGAGGCATACTATCATCGATAGTAATCGACTCTGTCACATCATCTTCCTTTGTAAAGATAATATTTCCATCCTCATCATAACTTGCTAAATAGCTTGAAGCATCTTCGAAAACATGGTCACTTAGAGTTATTGATGTTGCTGGATCTTCACGTAAGTATACTTTATGGGTCCAACGGTCAAAATAATTGACGGATCCATCCGAGTTCATTGGCATAACTTCAACCCACTGCATTTGTGATTCAACAGTTACTGCCGTCTGCGTTGTATCAGTGACTTTTAAAGGTGGTGTCGACATCACCGGGGGTGCATAAACTGCACCATTATTATCATAATACAAGGACACAATTGTGGGCTCACTGCTTAACGTCTCATCACCATAGTCTTTTTTTGCCTGAACTTTTATATAATAGAGTTTATTTGGCTCTAATGGTTTATATGTATTCGTTGTCACATCATAATATGTGTTCAGCTCGGTATGAAAACCGCGAATACTATTACGCATATCCTCTTCAACTTCATTGCGAATTAATACATCTCCATCAATCTCTGTATAATTTGCATCAGCAATAAGAGGCGCTGTATTTTCTAAAGCATCCAGAGAATTAGCCACCCATATGTCATAGGATACATTCAAATCTGTAATCAACGTTTCAGCTTCTTCCCCGATACCGTAACGTCGAAAAGCACCCCAAACAAAATTAATGTAATCTTGTCCTTCCGTCTCTAGATAAAACCCTTTTTGACTCTCTTTAAACTTTTCCCAGTCCATTATATTTAAATACGGCGCGTCAGGAAGAAGATAATTTGACAATTCGCTTTGATCCGTATATTCCGCAAACATCTCTTGTGTAATAAGATTAGGTACAAAAGGTTTTGCAGGTACAATTTTTGACTCCGAAGGTATATATATAATTTCATTTGAATCTGCATAAAGAAAATGTAAATTTCCTTCTATATCTTCACGTTGGTACGTTATTGCCAAACGATATTTTGTGTTTTGCTCCGGTTTATTAACGATATAATAGCCTTGTTCTCCGGCTTCCTTTCCAAAGATTGCAATAACAGCCTCTTCATCATCCACAATTTCTAATAGGCGAATTTCGGATAATATGTAATCTGCGAGTGCACCTTCACCGATACCTGAACCTGTACTTTCCACATACCATTCTAGTCGAAGCGTTGTATCAAGTTCGATATAGGACAAATCACTAATGGCTAAATAATACCAAATATTCGGATCGCTTATATTATAATAGACATTCTTTCCTTTATATGTATTTAGCTCCGGCTCAACTAAGAAAGAATATACGGTTCCGGATTTTGTCGCTTCACTGAGTGTATATCTTAGCCACCGTCGTCCTTCTCGGTCCGTAAACTGTTCAACATCTTCATGGCTCCTAGATAATGTCGGCAATGCTATTACACTGGCATCTTCATCAAATTCTTGCTTGTTTTCCTTCGCCACACCGCTTGTATATCGAATACGATATTGAATTTCATCGGCCACTTCATCTCCCGGTGCGTTCATATCTTCCCATACAACACTAATGGCCCCGTCATTTTGCTCAAACTCTACCTTGGGCTCGGTCATAAGATAAAGGCTTCGTTCTTCAAGATAAGGTGCTACAATTTTACGTTTTTCGATGAGCTCATCATCATTATTCAATATGTCATGATAATGATAAGGTGCAATGCGCACTTCATACAAGGAACCTGTGGATAAATTTTTATCCCCTGTCCACGACATCATCGGTTCATCCGTAGAATTCACATCATCTTTAGAAATATTTAAGGGAAATTCGTCATTTTCTCCGGACGCCAAATTATTAAAATAAAAATTATAGGCATAGGGAGGATGAATATTAAGTCCATCTGGCGTCTGTGCCCACGGGTCTGGATTCGTCCAGTCAAATGTCATATTGAGTTCGTAACGGTTCTCGTTCAAGTTTAACAGTGTTGAATTAAGCTTGATTTCGTCAAATGTCTCAATCGTTTCTTGAACATTTGCATGAATTGGTGATATCCCACTCACGATAATTATTAAGGCTAATATATAGCTAAGACTTCGTTTTCGCATCATCTTATCCCTTCTTCCTACCGGTCAATATTTTTAAGCAGTGTCATCAGCTGTTCAACTGTTACTCTTTGTTTCGCATTAATCAATCCATAAGGTAGGTCAATAAATTGGCCATTGGCCCCTTTAAGAATCGTATCCCTATATGTTTCATTCACTTCATTAATATCTTCAAGCATTTGATAATCTCTTATACGCACTGTATTAAGGTCGATACGATTTTTCTTGGCATAAACTTGTACATACAGATAATATGCGTCTTCATTTAGAATATCATTATACGCACTTAACCTTGGCACATCAATTCCTTGATTCTTGAGATAGTTTGCATGATCTTCACCATTTACCGCGCCAAGAATTCGAGCCATTATTTGAATAAATTGTTGGTTACGTAGTGATGATTGCGGATTCTTCAATGCAGTTTCACCAAGAACTTCGAGTAAATTATACTGACTTAGTGCACTTAGCGCTTCGGATTCATAGTTTTCACTAATGGCCTCATCCATATAATAATTAGCTAAAATTAAGGGTAATAGTTGGGTGCTTTGCAATTGATATTTACCACTAACATAAGCTACAATCTGTTCTGTCCATCGTCCGTTTTGGTCTTGAAAAACTTTATGATTTTGTACATTTGTCGATCGAATCGGTGACAATTCATAAATCATGGGTTTTGCGACGGTTTCAATACGATACGAGGTTCCTGTTACCACATCTTCAAAAATGTCTTGTCCCTCGTCATAAAATTCGTCTTCTACTTCTTTTACCAATGTCTGAACGAGATCAACTAATCGGGCGTCATTAATGCCTTGTTCAAGTTCATCCGTTAATTCATCAATCAATTCCGGTTCTTTGGAACGAATAATGTAATCAAGTTCATTTAGAAACATCAAGTCCACTTCTTCTTCAAGAACTTCACTACCTAAAACATTCATTGAAATATCAATTTGGGGGCTTGTTGCATTATAAGACAATACTTTTTCAACATCTTCATCGACTTCAATCAATATTTCCACAAAATAGTCTCGATTTTTTGCATTATAGCGATTAATTTCTTCTTGAATTTTACCAATAGCTGACGTGAAATCGAGGCCGATACTCTCCGGACGCAACGATAACTTTTGTCCCTTTTGTTCAAAGACAAGCATCACCTGACCATCATTGAGTGCCTGAATGAATTCTGCCGGCAAGTAATATGTTGTTTGCTCCCGAGCTTCAACCACGAGCTGAATGCTTCGATTTCTGTTGGTTTCAATTAGGCCAATCCCATAAGCATCACGATATTTATATGTCACACGATTACGCGATTCTTCTAATTGAAAATACGGTTTTTGTTTCAATTTTTCTGCTTGTTCACGATAATAGTCCAAATACTCCTGATATTTTAAGTCTTCCTCATAATCGTCTTGATTAAAATCCGTACGTGTGGTAACGGTCTCAGAAAATGCCGATTCAGGATATGCCGGATTACCGTCTAAATTCACTTCATCGGTTTGGGTATCGTCAATAAGTCGGACTTTAATACTATAATATGTGCCTGATTCTAAACCGGTAATACGATAATATAATCGTCTCGTATCCGTTAATTCTTCCGTCTGAATCAATTGATATCTGTAATCACCACTATTATCCGCACCTGTTCCCGGTCTCGCAATAACATACTCTTCATCTTGCTCACTTCGAATGTGGATTTCATCCAAATAATTTGCACCTAAAGGAAGATCAAAACGTATCACTGTCTCATAATACGGATCATTAATCTCATCATAAACAACGGTTAAATTCGTTGCTGTTTGAATGCGTCCTGTCGTAATGGTATCAACGCGCCATGAAGACATCATTGTATTATTATATGCGTTAATACTCCGTATGTAGTAATAATATACTTGGTTGGGACGATTTTCATTATCTTCTAAAATAATCAAATCATCACTATCTGGATCAATACGACATAATCCGGTTTCTCCATCATATATCGGTTCTCCTGCTTCTGAATATCCGGTCAACATAGTATAGCGATAGTCTTCACCATCTTTGACAACACGCCAGCCTTGAACCACACCACGCTCGATTAAAGCCTCAAGAATATCAATATTTTCTTGGAGCTGAGCCGGATCTTCCAACATATCTGTATATACATCCATTAAGGAAACTTCTGTCGCTGCCTCTACATTCGGAAAGCCTTCTTCTTCAAAAGCTACAACCTCAAACTCAAACGAATCCC
>ASRK01000073.1_pt1 | contig 21051 bp, 16 predicted proteins | sample 693218 | NCBI WGS metagenome assembly ASRK01 (sample SAMN02169240, study PRJNA158439) | bioreactor metagenome | isolation source: day 48 sample from continuous culture bioreactor inoculated with sediment... | place: Germany: Bremen
TGGATGAGACATATTTGTTGATACAATCGTTCCGATTACCGCGCCGTTATCCGGTAATATGCCTTTTTCTTTTTTACGCTTTAATATATATTCCATTAAAAGTATTCCAATATTATTTCCGGATAAAGGAATATAACTACCATCTTTAGCTTTTGCAAGCACACCTAGACGGTCTGCGTCCGGGTCTGTCGCCATAATCACATCTGCATCTTTTTCTTTTCCTAGCTTAAGCGCCAATTCAAAAGCCTTAATGTCTTCAGGATTAGGGTAACTCACGGTTGGAAATTCGCTGTCCGGAAGTTCTTGTTCCTTTACAACATAAACTTTTTTAAAACCGATTTCATCTAAGATTCGTCGTACCGGCACATTTCCTGTTCCGTGAAGAGGCGTAAAGACAATTGTAAAATCATCCGCTTCTTGCTTAATAACGTCTTTATCTATAATGAGTTTTTTTAGTTCCTCGATATATGTATCATCAATTTCTTTTCCTATCACATGATATAAATTTGCATCTTGCGCTTCTTCACGGCTCATTGTTGCAATGGTTTGATAATCAGTAATCGTATTGACCTCTTTAATGATCTCTTCATCTTTCGGTGATGTGATTTGCGCACCATCTTCCCAATAAACCTTATATCCATTGTATTCCGGTGGGTTATGACTCGCTGTAATAACAATCCCTGATATTGCATTTAATTGACGCACCGCATAGGACAATATTGGGGTCGCTCTTAGCGACTCAAAAACATATGCCGTAATATTATTGGCAGCTAAAACACGCGCTGCTTCATCTGCAAATTCCGGCGAAAAACGTCTTGAATCAAAGGCAATGACAACACCACGTTTCATTGCTTCCTGACCTTCTCTTTTTATATAATTTGCTAATCCTTGAGTGGCCTTACGAATCGTATATATGTTGATACGATTTGTTCCTGCACCAATAACACCTCTTAATCCACCTGTTCCGAATTCGAGTTCTTTGTAAAAACGATCCTCTATTTCTTTTTCATCGCCTTGTATTTGTCGAAGTTCTTCTTTTGTAGTTTCATCAATACTTGGGTTTTCTAACCATTCTTGATACTTATCCATATAACTCATCCGTATTCCTCCTTTGATAGAAATATTTAGCGATTAATCCCCGTAGACATCCTCCACAGGATCTTGAATGTTTGTCTCATCTTCTGGGGGGTCGCTAGGTTCTGCTTCATCAGTGTCTTGATTTGGTTGCGGTACAGGAACAACAGGTATCTCTGTCATTGATGATACTGTATAGTAATAGTCTTCTCCTGTATCCTCTATAAACACATTTCTTTCCCATGTATTATAGTTTGTTTTTCGAAGTTGTAGTGTGTGTCCTCCGGGAGTAATAGGAACGCCTAACGGTGTATTCGCTTCAAGTTCACCTTTGAATACATTGTCGATATAAAAACTTGCACCTGCCGGTCCACTAATATAAATATATAACGGTTCGACTTCCATGTCAATGCGATGGACAATATATGCTTGATCCACTACGACAATTCCTTCCCATGGTACATATCCGGGACTTTCAACACGAACAGAATATTCTCCGTAATTTAGTTGACGCTCTTGTTCAGGATTTTCAAGCATTTCTCCATCAAGATATACCGTCACATCCTCTTGAACAACTTCCAAGCGAACTTTAGAAATACGTGGCGCAAGATCAACCAAATCAATAACAAACTCTTTTCCTTCTTCAATAAACACCGAGGAAGAATAAGGTGTCATTTGATCATTAGAAACAACCACCTGATGTACACCTGCTTTAACAGGTATCCTCATATCTTGAACAACCGTGTGTGATTCACGATTGCCGATTTCCAAACGTCCGTCAATATATGCCTCATGGTTTTTCAGTACTAAAAATCCATGTCCGCTTTCTATCAAAATTGACCAAATTTTTCCTTGATGAGCACGTACGACAATCTCATCAGCCACGCTAATTTGTGACAGTTCCACAGGCCCTTCGGAGTTTTTGACAAGTACATTTTGATCATATGCAAAAATATCGCTTCCAATTTGAATAGTAGAAAGTTCTTCATTGACAAGAAAATTGTCAATATTTCGAATGGTTTGAACTTGAGCAGCAATTTTTATTGACTCGGTTTCATAATTATTTGTATCATATTTCACATTAACCAAATGTCCCGGGATAATTTTATCAAGGACAATGAGTGTTCCGTATTCATCTTCAATTGTTGTTGCTCCAATAACTTTCAAGGTGATTGAAAGATTACTATCTACATCAACAATCTCAAGTTCTTTATTCATTTTATCTACATCTTTCACTAAGCCCAATCCACGAGCATACTCTTTGTCCTCTTCTTCAATTAACGTCTCCTCATCTGTTTCTTGGTCTAGACCTGTTGGCGTTTGAGTATTGTTTACATTTTGGCCCCCCTGATTTAGGGATGTTGCAAGAATAATACTTCCGATTATAATAACAGCAAGACCGGCAATACCGGCAATAATCATTTTTGTCAGTATATTTTTCTCAATATTTACTTTCATCGCATCTCCAAACTTATTTCATGGCAAAATCATATAATTGATATGCCATGCTAATCCTTCTTGTCATCTTTGGTGTTAAGCTAAACTGAGCTTTATGCCGTATGTTATAGCTATTTGCACGTTCCTTTTTTAGCTTTTCTAATTCACTTTGCATTGTAAATAATTCATAGAACAAGTGATCATTGATTGATAACACACCTGCTTCATAACGTCCATGTAATATGGCATAAGCAATCTCAACATGGCGTTCATGATTTTTAATCCACAAGGGAGCTAACTTCTTGCAACGATATGAATAAAATAAGCTCTTTTCTAAATCTCCACTATTATAATAGTATTCTCTTAAAAATGCAAATCCTTCATAGTAATATTCATTTTGACGAACAAACCGCTCTAAAGGTTCAATTAAATCTTTCGGATATTTTTTTGCTTCATCTATTCGCCCTGTCATTGCTTTTGTATAGTAAGGATATACCTCTAGTGCTTTCTCATTATTTCCTTGATATTCATAGACTGAAGGAATGAGAAAATACACAAACACGCCAAGAAGCACATATGCTATATATGGACTCAATCTCCAAGTTTTAACAACTGAAATCTCCTCCTCTTCCTCAATAATCAAAAAAAGCAAAACTAAAAAAATCACATAGGCAATAAATTGAAAATCAAAATCCACAAATGAATGCAGGAAATATCCGCTAATCGCTATCCATACTAAGGTCGTTTGACCCTTTCTCATTTGTAAACTTCGGATTACTTTTTTTAACAAAACGATGAATAATGCAATGAGGAGTCCTCCTGCGAGAATTCCATAATCTAAACTTGCCTGTAAAATCGAAGAGTGGATAAAACGAACACGATAGCTTGCTCCTGTTTGAAAAAAACGTTGTACATAATAATAGCCCATGTAGCCATAGCCACTTAATTTATGACTTATCATTTTGATACCATCTTCAAAATACAATAATCGCGATTGAAACTCTCCAGCACCCAAGCCTAGGTCAAATGATCGAAAAGTTTGAAAATCCGGCAATAAAAATCGAATGAAAATTTGTCCGACAAGTATCCCGAAAAGAATACCCAAGCTATTTTTCCGATTCTCCTTGGAGCTAATGATAAGAATGGCCGTGTAGACAATAAGAATGACAAAAACTGTTCGACTTTGACTCAATATAATGACTGAACTTAAAAGGACAAGAAGGCCATATTTAGCTTTCTGCTCTATTTTCATATATACTGTAAGGGAGAGAATTCCAAACATAAATATTCCAAAAGTGTTTGCATATTGAAAAAATCCACCCATACGATTATTTTGAATAAAAAATGAAATTATAGGATGACTACTTGGAAAAATAACAAGCGCCAACAAGATGAATAGAGACATTAATACTCCGACAAGAACAAATATGTATGTCATGTGTATATGTAACTTTTCCGGATACACCTGGCGAAAACTATCATAAAGGATAATCGTTAACAGGGGGGTGAGCATGCGCAAGATTCCAAATGGATGCATACCGATATCAACAGGTCTACTTAAAGATATGACACTGAGTATAAACATACCAATAACGATGATACGAACTCCATCAAGTCGCAATACTATGTGTTGATTGAATGCAAGAACAATAATAAGAATGCTTTGAACCAGGCCGAGTAGCATTACCGCATAATTAAAATAGCCACCTTGAAGGAATGGGAAAATAAATAGACTGCTTAACCACACCCCATAATTAATTCGAATGATTTTACACATTTTCCTACCTACTTCATTTTATTTTGAATGATATCTTCCAAAATATTTTTTTTATTGTCTTTCGGATACTTCAGAACATGTTCTAAGAGTTCTTGCAAAATCTGGCCGACACGCTGCCCTTGTTGTATCCCCATCTCAATCAAGTCTTTTCCGCTAATATCAAGGGCTTTTATCGATAAGCAGTCATTATCTCGAATGATCTCATCGAGTAATTCACGAATTTTCAAAAATTCAGATGATGTAATATATCCTTTTGCTTCTTTAAACATTAACAAATCATAGAGCATTAATGGACCAATTAAACTCGCTTGTTTTCGAATGGAGACTTTGTCCACAGTAATTTCATTTTTCGCATGGCTTATCAACACATTCACCTTGTGACTTGTTTTATTATCAAAACGTAATTCTTTCAAAATATGTTTAATCATATCGCTTTGTTTCGGATGATGTTCATAGGCAGATAGAATGGCTGATAAATATACCGCCCATCTCAAATGTAAAGTGTCAGGAACACGAGTTAATTGCTCATATACAGATGAATCTTCAAGAGTAATAATCCACTCCGGCAAAATATGCTGAATCAAACCGCAATTAGCCAGTTCTTCTATTCGCCAAGGTTCCTTTGACAATAAGGTCTTAGTCATCTCCGTATAAATTCTTTCAGCACTAACATATTCAATAAGATATGCATATTTTTTCATTGCTGCATAGGTCGCCTCTTCAATATCAAAATCCAACTTGGCGCTAAATCGAATAGCTCGTAACATACGAAGTGCATCTTCATTAAAACGATCTTCAGGATGTCCTACACAACGTAACAATTTTCTTTTTATGTCTTCTTGACCATTGTATAAGTCAATAATACCTTCAAACTGATTATAGGCCATAGCATTAATGGTAAAATCTCGCCGTAACAAATCTTCAGCTAACATACGGGTAAACTTTACTTCGGTTGGTCGGCGATAATCTTCATATTTTCCTTCAATTCGATATGTTGTCACTTCATATCCTTCACCACCCAATAATATCGTAACCGTTCCATGCTCCAGTCCGGTATCAATCGTTTTACGAAAAAGGCTTTTTATATGTTCTGGTTGTCCGGATGTTGTAATGTCATAATCCTCAGGTTTCATTCCCATTATCGCATCACGGACACAACCACCTACAATATATGCCTCTTCACCACTTTCGTGAATTTTTTCCAAAATATATTCAACATTTTTCGGTAAATTAAACTGTATCATTCTAAGCCTTCTCTTCTATATATGTACGTACGAGTTTCCCATGACCTTTCAGATAATAATCCTGTAATTTTGCAGGTATGATGAATACATCACCTTTTACCACCGGTAATTTCCCATCCATATAGGTCAAATGCATGGCACCGTCTACACACATAAATATTTCAAAATAGTTGCCACGTCCCTCTGATGTAAACATATCTTGGACTTCAATCTCATCCAATATAAAATACGAATTACGCACAAACTCCTTGATTGTATATCCTTCAGATTTACGTATTAAAGGCTTTGCAAGCTCTGTAGAATGCATACCTGTAAAATCAATAACATCAATTGATGACTGAATATGTAAGTCTCTAGGCTTTCCATCTAAGCCAACACGCCCCCAGTCATATACCCGATATGTTGTATCTGAGTTTTGCTGTACTTCTGCTAACAAAATACCATCACCGATTGCATGGATTAAACCTGCCGGTATATCTAGAACGTCTCCTGCTTTGACTTCAATCTCATTTAATACTTCTTCTAATCGATTCATATTCAGCTTTTCTATAAACTCTTCTTTGCTAACACCTGATTTCAGTCCCGCAATCAGTTTCGAACCCGGATCTGCCTGTAAAACATACCAAGCTTCGCTTTTTCCATATTCTCCGTTTTCATGCTCCCACGCATATGCATCATCTGGATGCACTTGAACGGATAATTTTTCCTTTGCATCGATAAATTTAATAAGAAGGGGAAATTTGTCCCCGTCTACAAAGGGTTTTCCTAAAATTTTTTCACCGTCTTGAATCAATAGTTCTTCCAATGTCAATCCGGTATATTGACCAAACCGTACTTTTGATTGGCCGTTCTTGTGACAAGCAACTTCCCAACTTTCGCCCGTATGTTTAAAGGGAACGGATTTATTGAGTACAGTGGCAAGTTTCTCGCCTCCCCATACACGTTCTTTAAAATCCGGATTAAAAAATATCGGTTCCATAGTTTACCTCCAGTAAGTCCAGCTAGTTCAACATTATTTTTTCATTATTAAACGCAAGGGTAATGAACTTTAATAAAATTAATATTAAGGTTATTGAAATTCCTACCGTTACTCCAAATTCCATATAAGATAGTTCTCTAAGTAATAATTCTTTGATTGCGAAGACATTTCCCAGTACCGGTATAAAATAATTAAACATTTTCACTTCGCCGGATGTAAATACCGTTGCAAAAGCTGAAATCATCACCAATATATATATAGGCGATATGTATGTCCCTGCTTCTTTTACACTCTTGGCAATAACAGATATTAAGCAGATTAATCCAACAAAAATACCGACTTGAATAATTAAAATAACCAAAAGCATGATATAATCCATCGGCGAAAAAGCAAGTCCTGCCAATGAAACTTCATTGCCTGCCGCTAATAGATTCGCTGCATTGGGCAGTGATGCAATAATCGCTCCAAAGGTGCATAATGCACTGATTACAGCAACTATTCCTAGGCTCAAAACTTTTCCCATGGCAATCGTTTCACGATTAACCGGTGTTAGTAGCATGGTCGCCATCGTTCCTCGCTCTTTTTCTCCTGCAATCACGTCAATTCCAATCCCCATTGCTCCAGCAAACAGCATAATATTCAAAAGCATGGGCATCATAAAGGACAGACCAAAGCCTACCTCTTTGCCAGCTTCAACAATTTTAGCTTCTTGATTTTCTTGATTGATTGTAAAGGCTGTAAATGCAGCAATTCCACCAAATCTCTCCATCAATAAAATCTCTTCATACTCAGGTAAAATCGTATATTCAAACAAACTTTTTGCGGATTGGGAATATTCCTCCGACGGATTATAAAACAAATCAAGATCCGGTTTTGTTGCTACTTCATAGGCATTAATATTGGCTTCAAATGTATCCGGAAAAACAAGGAGTAATTCTGTATCTCCTTCTAAAATTTCATCCTTTGTCGTATCCATCGCTGTAGAATCAATATATTCTACTTGAACGATTTCAGACTCAATATATGTTTTGAAGGATTCCGGAGCATTGGCGACTTTGACCAAAGGTACATGCTCGTCAATAGATTCTGCCATATTTCCAATCATTTTTCCCATCAAAGAATATAGGATAAAAATACTAAGTGCCGGCAATATAAAGGCTGAAAAAACAAGCCTACGATCAGTAAAAACGCGTAAGAGTTCTTTTTTTATAACCACGCGCAACATTTATTTGCCCCCTTTCATTACATCTGTATGATGGATTTGATATAATTTAAAAAAGGCATCTTCCAAATTGGATGCTTCAAGTTCTGTGCATATTTCTTCAATATGGCCTTTTGCCACAATCTTTCCTTCAATAATAATACCAATACGATCACAGAGCTTTTCTGCAACGTTCATGATATGCGTCGAAATAATGATAAGTTTTCCACTTGCTTTTAAGTGTTGAAGATAATCTGTCACAGCTTTTGCCGTAATAATATCCAATCCATTGGTGGGTTCATCAAAAATGACTACTTCCGGATCGTGGATCAAACTTACTACAAGCGAAAGTTTTTGGGTCATTCCGGTTGATAATTCAGCAATCTTCTTTTGTTGAAATTTGGTGATATCAAAATAATCAAAAAGTTCTTGACGTCGTTGCTTAATCATTTCCTTTTTCATTCCATGAAGTTGTCCAAAATATTCCACCGTATAGGCGGGAGTAAAATGTTTATCCAACTTTAATTCGTTTGTTAAAAACCCAATTTTTCGCCGAACTTCTTTTTCATCTTTGGTAACATCGATCCCTTGAACCATCAAGGTACCTTTTGTTGGCTTGATTAAGGTTGATAGGGTTCTTAGCGTTGTTGTCTTACCTGCTCCATTGGGTCCTAACAAGCCAAAGATTTCTCCATCATGTGCTTTAAAACTAATATGATCCACTGCTTTTTTTGTTTTATCTTGTGTTTTAAGTTCATTACGTTGTTTTTTTCCTAATTGATAGACTTTAGAAAAATCAACTACTTCAATCATCAAGCCCCTCCTTTGCTAAGATACGCGCTACATGAATACCACTTGCCGCAGCTTGAGATAAGGAGTGCGTTACTCCTGAGCAATCACCCAAAACATATAAACCTTTTACAGACGTTTCTAAATCTTGGTTTACCTGTACATTCGAATTGTAAAACTTCACTTCAACACCATATAATAAGGTGTCTTCATTTGCCGTTCCCGGTGCAATCTTATCTAAGGCGTAGATCATCTCGATGATATCATCTAATTGACGCTTAGGAATAACCAAACTTAAATCTCCCGGTGTTGCATCCATGGTAGGTCGTGTAAAGCACTTTCGCATACGTCGTTCACTACTGCGACGACCTTTTATTAGGTCTCCAAATCTTTGCATAAGCACACCGCCACCCAGCATATTACTTAATCGTGCTATCGACTCTCCATACTCATTACTGTTCTTAAAGGGCTCCGTAAATCGATTGGTAACCAGTAACGCGAAGTTTGTATTCTCGGTATGAAGTTTCGGATCTGCATAACTGTGACCATTTACTGTGACGATATCCCCATAGTTTTCCGTAACAACTTCTCCATATGGGTTCATACAAAAAGTTCGCACCAAGTCATTATATTTTTCTGTTTTATATACAATTTTACTTTCATAAACGTCATCCGTAATATGTTTAAAAATCAAGGCCGGTAATTCAACCCTAACCCCAATATCAACACGATTATTTGTTGTCGGTATATTGAACTTTTCGCAAAGTTTTCCAATCCAACTAGAACCAGTTCGTCCAGTTGCTACAATCAGTTTCTTACCCTTAAATGTATCTTGATTAGTCTCTACGATGAAGTGATCATCTATCTTTTCCAGATTAACAACTTCGTTGTTAAATCGAATATCCATTTTATCTTTAATGTAATCATACATATTCGATGCAATCACTAAGTTTCTGTCTGTTCCTAAGTGACGTACTTTTGCATCCAATAAGTGTAAATCATGTCTTAAGGCTTTACGCTTTAGGTCCCCATTCGTTGTTGAATAGAGTTTTGCATCTTCTCCGCCCATACTTAAATTAATGCGGTCCACTTCCCACATAAGTTCGAGTGCTTCATCCGCTCCAATATACTCATATAAATCACCACCAAAATTATTCGTGATATTATACTTTCCATCTGAAAAACCACCCGCACCATAGAATCCTTCCATGATTGAACATGTCTTACACTTACATTCTTTGACTCCATGTGTTTTTTTTGGACAGCTTCTTTGATCGAGCGGACGTCCTTTTTCTAACATGAGGATCTTCTTGTCCGGTGAATTTTTAACTAACTCATGTGAACAGAAGACTCCTGCTGCTCCTGCTCCAACAATTATAATATCATACATCATTCTAGTCCCTTTCTCGCTTCTTGTTTGTATTCGCTTTTATTTGCATACATTCTTTCATCGGCTGCACGTGTTACTGAATCTACGTCCACACCATCTTCAGGATACAATCCATAGCCTATGGCTGGAGAAATCCGAATAGATTGTTGACCAAACATAAATTCATCTTCAAAAGAATCTTCAATGCGCTTAATAAATTCTTTGATTACCTTATGTGATGCAATATTTGGTAAAATGATTAAGAACTCATCGCCACCAATTCGAAAAACAACATCTTTACTTCTACAATGTTCATTAAGTACACGTGCTGTTTTTTTCAACACTTCATCGCCAATCAAATGACCATATGTATCATTAATCGCTTTGAAATTATTTAAGTCCATAATGACAAAACCGATGTCTTCTTTTGTCCGTCGTGCTTCTCCAATAACAATACTAATATATTCGTCAAAAAAATGTCGATTATACATGCCTGTAAGAAAATCTCTATTGGCCATCTTCTCAAGTTTTTTAGTTGCTTGAAGATTATACCAAATGCCAACACCTATAGCAACGCTTACCAGCAAACTAATAACAAAACCTGCTAGTAAGGTCAGTGTGTTATCGTTCCACCCGTTCATGGGAACAACATAAATATCTAAATTCATCCGATCCGTTTCCAATTCAAAGACTAAAGGTTTTTCTTCCAATACGGATAAATCTTCATAGACAATTGTACGATCTAACTTAGAAACAATGTGAACGCGTATATCATTGTTCATCGCAATGCGTTGAATCTGATTCATGTATTCCTCTCGGTCAATGACAAGACTTAGTTGGCCCCAGTAGGATTGGTCTTCATGTAAGATAGGCAATCGTATAATATATCCTTGTCCACCTTGAACCAAATTCACAGGTCCTTGAAAATAGTTTACACGATTTTCTTTTACTGTCAGAACACCTCGTTTTTGACCATCAACCGTTGCCAAATCAATACCGATGGCACCTCGTTCTGATTCCACCGGATATGCCCAACGAATTGTTGTATCTTCTAAGATACTTATATTTCGAATGAGTTTCTGTTGTTTTGTGATAAGGGAATCAATATATCCATATATCTCTTCATCTGAAATTTGCATTTTCTTAAAATTTAGTAATGTTATAATTCCTTTCATCAAGGTAACTTCACGATCAAGTATACTGGTTAGTTCATACTGAAAGGCTGAGTATCGACCTGCTACTTTTAGCCGTTCTGAATCTTGATTCTTTGCTATTTGACTATCCGCTACCATGCTTAGTATTAAAAATATGATAACGCCAATAATATATGGTAGTGATTTTCGTATTAATTTATTATTCGTCATATAACCACCAACTTTTCAGTTTATTATGAATCTGCTGAATCTTCTTATGAGATTAATTATAGCATTGCTGTATCACTTGAACAAGTAAAACCCTCTATAAGAAATTGACAAATCAATCTAAAACAAGTATCATGTAATAGTTAAAAAAAACAATGACTGCGAAGGAGTTTTTATATGATGGAAGATCAAATCAAATTAGCACTTGAAGATGTACGTCCTGCCCTACAACGTGATGGTGGTGATGTCGAGTTTGTTAGTGTTGATAATACAGGTATTGTATCCTTACGATTATTAGGTGCATGTGGCGGATGCCCAATGTCAACAATGACTTTAAAAAACTTTATTGAAACTGTATTAATTGAACAAGTTCCCGGTGTTAACGGCGTTATTCAAGTACAATAAAGGTTTACGCATAATAGCAACAAAACGATTAAGAAAAAGATGCTCATAGCGAGCATCTTTTTTATGCATTTATACATATATTTATTTAATAAGCTTTTCCCCAATAAACCATTGTATTTGCCGGTTTTCCACAGCATACACACGTATCCGAAATATGTTCTTGTTCAAAAGGCATACATCGTGATGTCGCTCCAGTTTCTTCCTTGATTTGAACCTCACAGGCTTCATCTTCACACCACATAGCTTTGATAAAACCCGGATTTTCTTCGAGTATCTTTCGCATTTCATCCATGGTCGTTGCACTATAGGTGTGCGTATCGCGATGTGCTTTCGCCTTTTCAAACATACTTTTTTGCACATCTTCCAAAACCTTACCGACTTCTTCTGATAAGTTGTCTAAAGCAACAAACATTTTTTCCCGATTATCTCGACGTACAATAACCGCTTGATTGTTTTCAATATCTTTAGGGCCTAGCTCAACACGAACAGGAACACCTTTCATTTCATACTCACTGAACTTCCATCCCGGACTCTTATTGGATTCATCTAGTTTTACCCGATAATCTTTGGCTAGTATTTGCTCAACTTCTCTCGCTTTTTCTAAGACGCCTTCTTTTCTTTGCATAATTGGTATTAATGCAACTTGAATTGGTGCAACCTTTGGAGGTAAAACCAAACCATTATCATCACCATGAACCATAATAAGGCCACCAATTAATCGTGTTGACATCCCCCATGATGTTTGGTGAACATATTGTAATTGATTGTTCTCATCTGTATATTGGATGCCAAAAGCTTTTGCAAATCCATCTCCGAAGTTATGTGTTGTACCTGACTGAAGCCCTTTTCCATCGTGCATCAAGCTTTCAATCGTATATGTCGCGTTTGCACCTGCAAATTTTTCTTTGTCGGTTTTACGCCCTTTAATCATAGGTATTGCTAATACATTTTCACAAAATTCCGCATAGACATTTAACATTTTAATTGTCTCTTCTTGAGCTTCCTCAGCCGTAGCATGTGCAGTATGTCCCTCTTGCCATAAGAATTCTAAAGAACGTAAGAAGGGACGTGTTGTCTTTTCCCATCGTACAACTGAACACCATTGATTATAAAGACGAGGCAAATCTCGATAAGACTCAATATCCTTTGAATAAAATTCACAAAATAAGGTCTCGGAGGTCGGACGCACACACAATCTTTCTTGTAATTTTTCATTTCCACCATGGGTAACCCATGCAACTTCCGGCGCAAATCCTTCGACGTGATCTTTTTCCTTCTGCAAGAGACTTTCAGGAATAAACATAGGCATATATACATTTTCATGTCCTGTTGCTTTAAAACGACCATCGAGTTCTTGCTGAATCAATTCCCAAATACGATATCCATAAGGCTTAATAACCATACATCCTCGTACACTTGAATAATCAACTAACTCCGACTTTTTAACAACATCCGTATACCACTTAGCAAAGTCTTCACCCATTGACGTTATTGCTTCAACCATTTTTTTCTCTTTTGCCATTATTATCACCTTTCTTTTTACGAACTTTCCTATTAAAATCACAAAAAGACTCCACCCCCTAAGGGACGAAGTCATATCATCGTGGTACCACCCTAATTCATGCAACGCGTGCATCTTTAGACCTTGATAACGTAAGGCACACGTCATGTTTTCACATGAGACTCATAGATAGGTTCCATAAGGGTTACTCTAAGAATCTTACAGCCAAAGGATTCTCTCTCTGAAAAAGACCGATTATGTACTGGTTCTAATCAACGTCGTTTGCTTTTATTCGATTTTATCCGATTCAACATCACTTGTCAAGTCTAAGTCAATTCCTTTTTAAGAATCCGCCCAAACAAGACGAGTAGTCCTGTTAACAGAATGCTTATAAAAGGGACACCAAAGGCTAATGAGTAGTTAATTCCGAATTGTACATCAAGTAAGTTCTTCACAAAGCCTAGATTAATGGTTGTACAGTAGGCAAGTATAAATGAAACAAAACTAAAACTTAAGGCAAACCAAATCAACTCTCTCAGATAACGTTCTTTTTTCATTCGCAATATCACCAATAAAAGGAGAAAAAAATAAAGTATGATAAGTCCTATTCGAATAGGTAGTGATAAGGTTGTAAAACTTACATCCACCTGAGCCATACTCATCAATGTTGTTAACTGTTCTCCAAATTGTACTGAAATTCCCATCAAGGTAAACATAATATACACTGCCAAGTTGGGTAGCAAAACAATAATTGCTCCAATCATCAAAAGTATATTTCCAGTATATCTACCCATTAGTACAACCATGCCGATAAGTCCAATAGCAATACTAAACCCAAGCAGTACACGTAACAATAAACGCGCGCTTTTAAATCCGGGTGAAAACGTTTTGTTATAATTCAAACTAATGAAGAATTGAATACATATGATAATAACTCCGGTCATTATGAAGTTTCTAAATGAAGCAAACTGATACTCAAGACCGAGAATCTCTCCACGTGTAATCATTGAATAAATCATTAACAGTGTTGCAAATACTATAGCCGAACAAATATAGACGATAAACTCAACAAAGCTAAAGGATTTTATTTTGTTTTCGCGTCGGTCTGCTAGCCAAAATGCTATAATGGGAATGATGGCGAAAAGTAATACACCAACATGAAATTCACCGCCGTTTTGTATGGTACCTCCACCATTAAACACGCTAATATTCATGACAAAACTAATTGTTCGAATCAACGTGGGAAAGGAAAATCCCACATGCTCACTTAGTGATCCGTTAATCCATTGATTGAGTTGACTCAAAAACATTGTATTAACGATAATCGATATAACAAGGCCAAAGATAAAGTCAATCAAAAATGCAAGGAGCCCTATCCGTATACCTTCTTTTGCTTTATTCAGCACAATATTATTCTTCATACTCTACTCCTGTCCTATAAATCAAGGATTTTCATTATTTTATCTTCCTTAATTGTGTATGTCGCTTTGGAGTCTTTAATCGGCTCTTGATCTTTTTCAACAATATGTACGGAATCAATCCCCAAATCACTTGCTCCTTTAATGTTTTCGTCATAATTTTTTCCAATGATTAATGTCTTTTTATCTTTTAATCCTTGGCTTTCTATGAAAGATTCAAGCGCTTTTTCTGTTATTTTTTTTACACGTGTATTTGAGCTCATTACGATCGCATCAAAATAAGTATATATTCCAACCGCACGAAGCTCATTTTTTGCAAATGTCGCTTGTCCGTCTGCAAAAATATAAATATTTTTGTCTTGCTCTTTTAATTGTTCAATCAAGTTTTTAATATATGGTTTGATCTCTAATTTTTCTGTGATGAGCAATAAGAAAACCCTTGAAGCTTCACGGACAAGCTTATTTTTGGGCTTGACATTTTTCTTTTTAAACAATTGAAAAAAGATATCTTCAATATCAATGTCTAATTGATTCGTATCCTTATCTGTCTCTTGCATTTTCCCTAAATATTTTTCAAACTTATCCTTGAACTCATCGGGATCATAGCAAGCTCCATAAAAGCAATAAAGTTGACTCATTTTCTCCCAAAGATAGTCATGGTCCCAATTTTTCTCCGCATCAATTAACGTTCCATACAAATCAAAAACATAATTTTTATACATACACAACACCTTTCTTCATATCATTCATTACTTTTCAGTATTACACATTCTTATTTAGAATGCAATAGATTTAATGTGAAAACACTTTTTCCTTACGTCCCTTAAAAAAATATGCAATAATATAAGATACTACAGAGACAATAATGATGGTTGCCCCCGAAGGAATATCAAAATAATAGGAAAATACAAGACCTAAAATACTCACAACAGTCCCTACTAGAATTGACACCAACATAATACGCTCCAGACGATTTGAGAACAATTTGGCAATTGCCGGAGGAATGGTTAACAAAGCAATGACCAAAATAATACCCACCACTTTAATCATGATTACAACAGCCATAGCAATCATTATAAATAAAATGTATTCATAGAAGCGAACATTAATTCCAAGGACAACTAAATACTCTTCATCAAACAAATAGCCTTTAATGATTTTGAATTTTCCGGTAATGACCAATATGATGACTAAGGCTAATATCATAATCAAATAAAGATAGGTACTTGATACCGTCAATATATCACCAAATAAATAGGACGTCATATCCGGAGGATAGCCCGGTGTCAAGGTTATAAATAGAATTCCCAAGGCCATTCCAACCGACCAGAACATACCGATTAAAGTGTCTGTGTAAGTATTTGCCCGTCTGCGAATCGTGACAATAGCAATGGCGGCCATTACTGCAAAAGCAAAGCCTCCGATAATCGGTTCAATGCCTAGCAAATATCCCAAACCAATTCCACCAAAGGATGTATGTGCGATTCCACCACTCATAGATACGAGTTGCTTTTCAATGATAATCGTTCCCATAATTCCACATACAACACTTGACAAGAGGGCTGCTATAAGCGCATTTTGCATAAAACTATAATTCATAATGGCATTCCACATAATCGTCTCCTTATGATTTTTCTACGGTTTCATGTTCTTTGAATATTTTCACGGGACATCCCGGATATAATTCATCATGTAAATTCTGCATATCATCCGTCAAATGCTTGGCTAAGTGCGTCTCATCGCGATGGTAATAGTGGGCCGTTGTATTTACACAAAATACGCTATCTAGGTAAGGCATGAGTGATTCAACTTCATGGCTGACAATAACAATCGTTTTTTCTTCATTCAGCTCATGCAAAAGATTGTAAATCTCCATCTTTGTTTGTGCATCAATACTTGCTGTCGGTTCATCCATTGCAATTAAGTCCGGATCATTCATTAATGCCCTTGCAATCAATACTTTTTGCATCTGACCACCTGAAAGTTGACCGATTTGTCGATGCCTCAAATCATATATGTTTAGAAAACGCATTAACTCTTCGCTTTTTTTATAGGATGATTCATGGGTTCGATAAAACCAGCGTTGTTGTTTTTTGGCTTCTCCCATGAGAACAACATCTTCGACCGTCGTCGGAAACGACTTTTCAAAAGATGTAAATTGTGGCACATAGCCTAAGCGAAGTCCTTCTTTTATTTCGATACTACCGTTTGTTGGCTCAATAAGTCCAACGATGGTCTTTAATAATGTTGATTTTCCACCACCATTTGGGCCAATTACTCCTAAGAACTCTTTATTCTCTATCGCCAAATTTACCTTGTGTAAAGCATTTACTTTTCCGTAATGCACACATAAATCTTTAACAACTACATCCACATCCATCCACCTCTATTCAAACTCAAAATCAACGTTTCCCCACTGTTCTCTGTTTATCTCAACCGATGTATTCCGTCGCCATTCTTCATATACAAGATCAAAATGTTCGGATTTTAATGTGTTAATTATCTTTTTGCGCAATTCTGCCTCAAATTCCATAAAATTCTCATCAAATTTCTTCAGTTCTTCTGTTGACGGCTCTAAAATCTCTATAAGTTTAAACAAATATGCTCCCTGGTCCACACGGATCACTTGGCTAATCTCTCCCACTTCAAGATTTGTTAGTTCCTCTTCAAACGCTTCCGGTATTGTCGCTTTCGTGTATGTAACGAGTGTTTCATCTCCTTGATGATACATATCAATAAGTTCTTCAAACGTTTTTCCATTAAGTACTTCTTCCGTTGCATCGTTAGCATCTGACGGAATAAATATTTCCTGAACTTGAATTTGTGTCAACAAGTCTTTGGGGCTTGTTTCAAGAAGTTGTCGGTAGTCTTGATTCTCCCGCATGCGTTGGCGAATAGTATCTTCATCCGGGGTTAAATCACTTGTCAAATCATTATACACAGCACTTGCTCTGGCAAATTCCAGAAAAACGTGATGAACACCTTCCTCTGTAATTCCATGTTTTTGTTTGAAGCTTTCCGGCAGCTGTTCATAATATTGTGTTCCTTGTCTTTTACTTGTAGTGATTTGTTCTTCCGACAATTCAATCCTAAATTCATCCGCTTTTTTTTGAATCGTTTTTATGCGAACAATATTTTTAAGAACTGCATCTCGAGCAACTTCTCTTGCACTTTTCCCACCACTGAAATCTTCAAACTCCCAAACGTTTTCTCCACCAATATTTATAAACTCATCGTATACCTGATAGGCATATATCATGACTTCCGCTTGGCCAATCGCCAGATCATCAATTTTAACCCAATAGTCCTCTTCAACGACGTCTTGTTTTGAACACGACAAAAAACTACTTAACATAAGTAGCAAAACTAAAATACGTACCATATGTGCATATACTTGGTAGCTTCTGTCCATAACTTTCTCTCCAGTCACTACCCCCATCAATTGCCATTATTCTTATTATACGCGTTCGTGACTAGGACTTCAATTCTTTTAAGTCTTGTAATAAAGATTTAATATGAATAAACTTCTCTTTAAACTCATCTTTATTCAGAACTAGTGTGAAATAGGGTCTTTGATTCACTGTAAAACGTCGATGTTTTTCGTCTCTTGATATAATATCCGGAATTTTCGTCGGATCAATGGACGCATCTTGTTTTATCTCAAAAAGAATATTGGTATTCTTCTCTTCAATTGATGTAATATATAAATGGTTAGCCAATCCCTTAATCAGGGCAACTTCAAGTAGATTTTCAACGGCTTTTGGTAAATCTCCATACCGATCAATTAATTCATCTTGCATATCTTCATAGTCTTCCACCGTCGAAATAGATGCAATCTTTTTGTAGCTTTCAATTTTTTGGACTTCATTTTTAATGTAATAGGGCGGAATAAATGCATCAACCGTTAATTCAATGACCGTCTCAAAGCGTTCTTCATAATGTCCACCCTGTTGTTTTTTAACAGCATCTTCTAGTAGTTTACAGTATAAGTCATAACCAACTGCATCCATATGTCCATGTTGACTTTGTCCAAGAATATTCCCGGCACCTCGAATCTCTAAATCACGCATGGCAATGCGAAATCCTGAACCAAACTCTGTAAATTCTTTGATTGCTTTCAAGCGTTTTTCTGCAATTTCCTGAAGCACTTTATCTCGCTTATATGTTAGGTAGGCATATGCTAATCGACTCGATCTCCCCACCCGTCCTCGTAGCTGATACAATTGAGATAACCCCATATGATCCGCATTCTGTATAATAATCGTATTCACATTTTGTATATCCAGACCGGTTTCAATAATCGTCGTTGCAACTAAGACATCGATTTCACCATTGATAAAATCAACCATAATATCCTCGAGTTCACGTTCACTCATTTGCCCATGGGCAAATGCAACCGTTGCTTCAGGAACCATTGCGCTGATTTTCAAGGCGACTTCATCAATATCTTTGACGCGATTATGCACAAAATAGACTTGTCCTTCTCGTGAAAGTTCACGGTAAATCGCATCTTTAATCAGCTCATCATTATGTTCCAATACATAGGTTTGTATCGGTTGTCGCTCTTCCGGTGGTTCTTCTAATACGCTCATATCACGTATTCCGATTAAACTCATATGTAGTGTTCTCGGTATTGGTGTCGCCGTTAAGGTTAAGACATCAATATCTTCTTTGAGATGTTTAATCTTTTCTTTATGAGCCACTCCAAAACGCTGTTCTTCATCCACAATTAATAAGCCTAAATCCTTAAACTGAATATCTTTAGATACTAATCGATGGGTTCCGATGACAATATCCACAAGGCCTTTTTTCAAACCTTCAATAGTAATCTGCTGTTCTTTTTTTGTCCGAAAACGGGACATCATGTCAACACGAACAGGGAAGTCTTTCATGCGTTGCACAAAATTATTGTAGTGCTGTTGTGCCAGAATTGTTGTCGGAACAAGATATACGACTTGTTTCCCATCTTGAACTGCTTTAAAGGCAGCTCGTATAGCAACTTCCGTTTTTCCATAACCAACATCACCACAGATTAATCGATCCATAATCTTTGTGCTTTCCATGTCATTTTTAGTATCTTCAATGGCATTTAATTGGTCATCTGTTTCATCATAAGGAAACATTTCTTCAAATTCTTGTTGCCACAATGTATCTTTACTATAAATGAACCCTTTGGTTTCTTGACGTTTTGCATATAGGGCGATTAACTCTGTCGCTAATTCCTCAACCGCACCTTTAACTTTAGATTTTGTTTTCTTCCACTCGGCTGTTCCCAACTTATTAAGTTTTGGCGCTTTTCCTTCTGCTCCAATATATTTTTGAATGGCATCTAGTTGACTCGTCGCGATATATAAACTCCCATTATCTCGATAGTCAATTTTAATAAAATCTTTACTAACATTGTCGATTTCAATGGTCTCTAGCCCTCGAAAAACACCGACCCCATGATGTTCGTGAACAATATAGTCTCCGACTTTTAGATCTGTAAAGCGATCGATTTTGCTTCCGCCGGAATATTTGCGTTTTTTGGCTTTTTTCTTGACGCCAGCCATATCTGTTTCTGCCAGAATAGCAAACTTGACATCCGGATAGTCAAACCCTCTATGAATTTGGCCAACTCCTATATTTATAATACCTTTTGGTAATTCGTGATCAAAATCTTTTAACACACGACTTGGAATATCATGTTCTAGGAATAATTCATGTAAACGTTGACTGCGTGTTCTTGATGCTGTCACTAAGAGCATGGTATAATCCAAATTCAAATAATAATTTATATCTTTAATCATTAAATCAAAGTTTTGATGATAAACATTAATGGATTTAACATTAAATTGCAGATTTTCTTCATATTCCAATGCTTTTTTCGTCGAAAAAAGACTACTCATCATTATCGTTTGATAGCTACCTATTTCATCTATAATATGATTAAAACGATATCCTAATTCTAATTGCTTGGGTAATAATTGTCCTTTTTCAAAGCGAGTTTGCATACTATCCGTATATTCATGGGTCATACCTTTTATACGCTCTAAAATATGCGTCGGCTCAACAAGGACGATTTTAGGGTTAGTTAAGTAATCCAATACACTATAAATTTGATCATAGTAATAAAATACATAACTCTCAATACCATTAAAATTACCATGCTCGCTAATCTTATCTGTTAAGACTTCATATGTTCTCTTGAGTTCACCAATCTCATCCAGTAAATTTTTCTTTTTCAGCTTCTTATAATGCTGTTCAAAATCCTTTGTCGACGTTTCAAGAGCTCGTTGAATAGCTTCTTCATCCACAACAATCTCTCGCGCCGGTAAAATCATCGCATTATCCAGCATCGATATCGAACGTTGCGTCTCATGGTTCACAAGACGGATTGAATCCACTTCATCCCCAAAAAACTCAATACGAACAAGATCCTCCATATTCATAGGAAAAACATCAATGAGTCCTCCTCGAAGCGCAAATTGGCCGCGACTTTCAACGATATCCACAC
>ASRK01000082.1_pt1 | contig 18719 bp, 16 predicted proteins | sample 693218 | NCBI WGS metagenome assembly ASRK01 (sample SAMN02169240, study PRJNA158439) | bioreactor metagenome | isolation source: day 48 sample from continuous culture bioreactor inoculated with sediment... | place: Germany: Bremen
GGAGGCGGTCGCTCTATCCTACTGAGCTACAAGAACAAAAAGGTGATGCGACTATTTGTCCGCATCATCATCTTTATTTTCATCATCATGAAAGTCCTCATGATTGTCATCTGTGTCATGATCATCAAAACCATCGTGGAGTTCAAAATCGATTTGACCATGTACCCAACAAGTCCCTTTAAATCGCATACCTTTCATGGGTTTTCCAATCAAATCTTCGGAGTTGATATAGGTATCAACCATAATATTCATGCAACGTATTCGGATTCGCCACACCTCTTCTTTGGTGATGCGATTGACCAACTTTTTAGCATCTTCAATGGTTCCCAGTACCGAATAAACATCTTCAGAATCACCTAAAGGTATGAAAAATCCTTCAAGAATGGTCAATAAATCTTCATTCTTAAGACGTTCTCTTAATATGCGCGTGGCTTCCATGGCCTCTTCTTCAAGGGCATCGAGTGCATCTTCATTGCCTTCTCTCGCTTGATTAAGGAGTTCTTCACGAATAAGCTGTTCGGCAACTTCCATATCTTCATCATCTTCATCTTTTTCAATCGGTAAAATAACGGTTCCTTCCACCGCAAATAAGGATAATCGAACACCGTCAATGTATACGTGGTCATCATCCTGAATTTCAATATAATCAATCAGATTTTGTAGGAAAAATGATACCGGTGTTCCGGATTTGTTTTCTTCGCAAAAACCACTATAGCTCATTGTATCATCATTGGCTGTAACATCAATCTCATGGGTATCCATCAGATTACGGCCTTTGGCATAAGGAAGTACCGTATGGATGATTAACTCTTCCTTATCATCAAGTTCTCCACGAACAACGAGTCCGAAATCTTTTCCATACGATTTATAATATTCGACCTTAATGGTATCCTCTTTATAATTCGAAATATAACGTGTCGTCGGTTTGTCTATCACTTGCTGAACAAGTTTTTCTGCTTTTTCTCTTGTATCATATTCACTAAATCCAAGCGCTTTGATATAGAGCATCATAATATTACCTCGCTTAATCAAAAAATAATCGCTTCCCATTTTGATACGTTATATCTTCCACATCTTCAGGGGACCTTCCTTTTATTTTTCCGATTTCTTCTATAATGTACTTTAAATATCTTGAGTCATTACGTTTTCCCCGATAGGGTTCCGGCGCTAGATACGGTGCGTCTGTTTCGACGACAATACTTTCTAGTGGAATCGCTTCAACAACCTCACGTAATTTTTTACCATTTTTAAAGGTTATTACACCACCAATACCAATCATAAAGCCTTCCTTCACATAGTCTAAGGCCATCTCAGCATGGCCGGAATAGCAATGGATAACACCCTTTGGTCGATCAAGGTTATGCTCATCATGTAGTTTGGCTTCCATAAGGATATCGTAAGTATCCTGAGATGCTTCTCGACTATGAATCACTACCGGTAAAGCGAGTTCATTAGCAAGCTTCAGTTGTTCTCTAAACCATAGCTTTTGAATGCTTCGTGGTGCATGGTCATAGTAATAATCGAGGCCGATTTCTCCAATAGCTACGACTTTTTCATAAGCAGCCAAATGAATCAAACGTTCTAAATCTTCCTCTTTCATATCACCCACGTCATGAGGATGAACACCAACGGTTGCAAATAAAAAAGGATACCGTTTGGCCAATTCAATGGATAATCGAGACGAACGCATATCCGCCCCGACATTAATTACATACTGAATATTATTTTCCGGAAACTTTTTAAAGAGAGCTTCTCTATCTTTATAAAATTGTGGATTATCATAATGTGCATGACTTTCAAAAATCATTTAATCACCTTCTATCCAAATCTATCGAACTTCTGCTCCATTATTAACAGCTTGATCCACCGTAACAATACTAACTTTTCCATCTTCTTTTGTTGCTGCCAAAATCATACCCTCCGATAATTCACCTCGAAGTTTTACCGGCTTTAGATTTTTGACAACAATGACTTGCTTGCCAACAAGTTCATCCGGCGAATAGGAATCTGCAATACCGGATACGATTTGTCGTACTTCGTTTCCTAGCTCCACCTTAGACACAAGCAATCGGTCTGCCTTGGGATGTTTTTTACATTCAATGATTTCACCTACGGCAAACTTCACTTTTGCAAAATCATCAATGGTAATTTCCGGTACTTCTTCAACGTCTTCGACTTCTTCTGCATCCTTTGTTTGCTCCGGTTCTTGACTTTGCTTGGCCTGCATTTTTTCTTCAATCATCTCAAGTGTTTTTTCTTCATCTAAACGTGCAAACAAGGCAACACCTTCACCGACTTTATCTCCTGGCTTCATACCTGCAAACTCACGTAAGGATTCCCAATCCGTGACCTGTGTATTTAATTGCTCAAATATTTTATCGGCTGTCTCCGGCATAAATGGCTGTAGCATTACTGCAGACATACGAATCGATTCGAGTAAATTATATAAAACTGTACCTAGACGTGGCAATGAGGCTTGATCTTTTGCTAAGATCCATGGTGTTGTTTCATCAATATATTTGTTTGAACGACGTAATAATGTCCAAATGGCATCAATAGCATCAGAAACACGAAGGTCATCCATTTTTTCTAACACTTTATTGGGTGTTGAAATGGCGAGCTCACGCAAGGATGCATCAATCGGCTCGCTCACGTTTGACTCTTGAATCACACCGTCAAAATATTTGTTAACCATAGCCACCGTACGATTTACTAAGTTTCCTAAAATATTAGCTAGATCTGAATTAATCCGTTGAATCAAGAGCTCATAGGTTAATGTTCCATCTTGTGCAAACGGCATTTCGTGAAGTAAATAGTAGCGAACTGCATCTACTCCAAAATATTCGACTAAATCGTGAGTATAGATCACATTTCCACGAGATTTACTCATCTTATCCATACCAATCATTAACCATGGATGACCGAAAACTTGCTTGGGAAGTTCAACATCCAATGCCATAAGCATAATCGGCCAATATATTGTATGGAATCTTAAAATATCTTTTCCGATGATATGTGCATCTGCCGGCCAATATTTCTGAAAGAGTTCGCCATGGTGTCCATCTGGATCATATCCTAATCCGGTGATATAGTTTGACAGTGCATCCACCCAAACATAAACAACATGTCCCTCATCAAAAGTTACAGGCACACCCCAGTTAAAGCTTGTTCGCGATACACACAAGTCTTGAAGCCCTGGTTTTAAGAAGTTATTGACCATCTCGTTTTTACGTGATTCCGGTTGGATAAATTCCGGATGTTGGTTAATATGGTCCATCAATCGGTCCGCATATTTACTTAGCTTTAGAAAATACGCTTCTTCACTTGTTTTTTGAACTTCACGTCCGCAGTCCGGACATTTTCCGTCAACAAGCTGACTCTCCGTGAAAAAAGATTCACATGGTGTGCAATACAGTCCTTCGTAACTGCCTTTATAAATATCACCTTGATCATAGAGTCTTTTAAAAATCTTTTGAACGATTTTTATGTGTTCATCATCTGTCGTTCGAATGAATTTATCATAGCTGGTATTCATTAAATCCCAGATTTCTTTTACTTCGCCTGCAATCGTATCCACATGTTGCTGTGGCGTTATTCCTTCTTCTTGAGCTTGGAGTTGAATCTTTTGTCCATGCTCATCTGTTCCTGTTTGAAAAAAAACATCGTATCCCAACAAACGCTTAAAACGCGCGATACTATCTGTGATAACCGCTTCGTAAGTGTTTCCGATATGTGGGGTCCGTGATGTATATACGATTGCTGTCGTAATATAATATGGTTTCTTAGCCATAATAATCCTCCTTATGATTGTTAGTACGATTATACACTACTGAAAAAATGAAATCAATGAATATGCCCCTTTTCATAGCTAAGTTTGGCCATTTTCATATATTCTACCGCTTTTTCATGATGATCTAAATTCGCATAACATTTACTTAACTCTTCAAAAATCATTACTGTCAAACTATTGTACATTTTTTCCTGATAATATGTGATGGACATTTCTAAATATTTAATCGCCTTATGGTAGTCTTTCAGATTAAAATAGGCACTACCGATTACCATATTATATCTAGCTTTACTATAGTCATCTAACATATCAAAATCAATGTTTTTTGCTGCCTTAATCGCTTCTTCATTATCATTTTGTGAAAAGAGCAGATAAACATCTTGAACTTCTTTACTTGCAATCAATCGACGTATTAACTCTTTAGCTTTTTTGTTAAATATTGCGGCTTTTTTATGATCTCCAGTCATTGTATATGCATCCACCAGCTTTACATAAAGCTCATATGCAATAAGCTCATGATTCAACAATAAATTGCTTTCAACCTCAAGCAACTTTTCATAATAAAAAAGTGCTTTTTCATATTCACCATTCTTTATATGCATATTAGATTTCTTAAAATGGCAATTAATATATATATCTTCAATAAAATTTGAATTAAAAATAGATGGAGATTCAATACGCAAGGCCTCTAGACGTTCAAGAACCTCGAGACAATTATCTTCTTTATAATCGGCCATTAACTCTTTAGCTAACTTGGCAATTTGTTCAGATTTTGTTTCCTCACTCATAAAATAATCAATCGTCTTGTTCAAACGATTTGCTAAATAAGCCATCGTTGTAATCGATGGCTTTGCCTGATTATTTTCGATTTGACTTAACATATTTCGAGTTATAAAATTGCCCGCCAACTCTCTTTGTGTCAGTTTATTCTTTTTTCGCTCATCCCTTATTTTTTGTCCTAAGGTTCTCTCCATATGACTGACTCCTTAAGTTCTTATCGGCTAACTAGCCTAACTTAAAATATTGTATCATTAAACCTTCATAAAAACAAGATTTGTGAGCAAAGGTCTAAATATTTTATAGCCCTAGCTTGCCTTTTTCATTTCCAAAAAAATCATCCACTTTTCCCAATGCCTTTATAAGAACATCAAGCTCATCGCTTTCTAATTGTCCCATAATTTCTTTAACCATCCTGTCATGGAATTCAATATGATGTCGAAAGGCTTTTTTCCCTTTTAATGTCAATGAAACCAATACGACGCGTCGGTCCTTTGAGCTACGAATTCGTTGAACAAACCCTTTTTTGACAAGATGATTGATGGCAATGGTTAATGTACCAACCGTAATGGATAAATCTTTTGCTATAGACGACATATTTCGGGATGTATTAAATCCAATCGCTTCTATGGTATGCATATCCGTGATGGTCAGTTCCTTAAAAGGCCCTTGGGCCAAGGCCTTCTCTTCAACCTTCATAATATCATTAAATAAATGAACTAATATGTGATTAAGTACTTCATATTTTTGTTCCATAACTTCACCTCGTCTTAAACCAACACATAAACATAATTAATATTTTAATTTTACACTACACGGTCTAAAATGGCAAATACAACAAGGGTACAGATGAAAAAACGCATAAAAAAGGGAAATTAGCACTTTTCTAATTTCCCTGATTCTATCTTAATTTTTACAATATTACATTATTCTTTATATTCTTCCAGCTGTTTCTCAGCCTCTTCTCTACTCCAACCATACTTTTCTTGGAGTTTTCCAGATAATTTTTCTGCATCACCTTTAATAATATCTAAGTCATCATCGGTCAATTTTCCCCATTTTTTTTGAATATCACCTTTTATTTGATCCCATTTTCCTTCAATAATATCTTTGTTCAATTTCATTCCTCCTTCATAAATGCATATAAATACTTTCCCATCACTGCTGATATTAATTATCATAACATACTAATTATTTGAAACACATAATACATTAGCCCTAAAATATAGGAGAATATTACCATAAACTTGAATTAAATAAATGGAAAGAAAGACCTTGACAGTACACAAAACAAGCATATACAATTTCAATATATACTATTTCTGTCTAAGGAGGTCGTCATCATATGTCAGAGAATATAAATTTCGAAAATATATATATGGATAATCCCAATCTCCCTGTAATTATTAAAGAATTACACCATGATTCTTTACATAAAGGCTGTGATTATCATTGGCATGAGGCTATTGAAATATACTATGTTAAAACAGGTAGTCTTCTATTAAATATTGATGGAAAAACCCAAAGACTGTATCCTGGAGATGTTGGTATTGTCTATTGGGGACTCCCTCACCGTGGTTCAGATTTTTTTGATCAAACAAAGCATTATATTTTTCAAATTAATGTAGGTGAGATTCCCTATCTCTCTTCCTACTCTGAACTACAAATGCCTACAAATCAATATGCTTCAATCTTTAAGACCCCTATCTCCACGACCTATCTAGATTATATTATTGAAGAAATGCAAAAAAAACAACCAGCTTTTGAACTGGCTGTTGTGGCAAATATTTTTAATTTTTTTAGATGGTTATTGAGCCAAAAAGAAGTTGATAAAGAAAACGCACCCTCAGATTATAAGCAAACACTCACGCACGTTCATAGTATTCTTAAATATTTAAATCATCATTTTACTGAAGAAATAACTCTTGATGATATATCCTTAAAATTAGGACTTTCCAAGCCCTATATGTCTCGCCTCTTTAAAAAACACACCGGGCAAACTATTATTGAACACCTTAACGAACAACGTTGCCAATACGCTGCTACATTACTGCTAGATGGGATCTCACCTACAAAGGTTAGTGAACTAGCCGGTTATAATGATTATAACTATTTTTCCCGTACCTTTAAAAAAATAATGACTGTATCACCTTCTAAATATTCAGAACAGAACTCCTAATCATTATTTCTTAACCAAGAGGTCACCTTCTGAATAAATATGATATTCCGATAAAGTTCAGATGGTTTATTGTCCATAAGCCATATTTCTTTAAAATCAAGTAACCAAACTTCTATACGTTCTGCCAAAGACCAAGCATTGATGCTTTGATATGAATTCTTTTCGTACAAACGTTTTCTGACAATGAGATAAAGCTCGTTCAACCACAAAATACCTTGTGCAGAAACAATGAAAGCCTTGATATGTTGGCGCCTTTCACCATGAATATCTCGCATACTATCCTGTAATTTTCCGATAATCGCCTCGATTTCTTGATTAAATTGTTTGACCTCTTTTTCAGAAACTTCTATTCCATCTAATAATTCACGTTCTTTTTTTTCAAACCAACGTATAAATGCAGTAAAATCCATGACATGTTTATCTGATAATTGCGTCAATAATCCCATGATATCAACATCAGTTTCATAAAAAATAATATTGATTGCTTCATTCATATCCGCAAAATCACGATTGTCTCCCCATGAAAATGCAGAACCATAAACCAAACCCGGAAATGAGTTATACAAATAATTCCAATGTCCAAAATCACCCCAATCCGTGTTTAATATTCCTATTGCTTTGTATTTTTCCCCATGTTTTGCCATCATTTTTATATTATCATATGCCAAACAATGATTATTCATGAGACGATTCCACCCATTAACACCCGGACACACATATTGTTTAAATCCCTGATCTGCAATGAATTTTATTTTCTCTTCAGGATATTCTCTGTCATACCACCAATTGAGGCATATAAGATCTTTCGGTAATTCTTGAACATATTGTGGATGTTCCAAAATCATATCACCCCAAAACATAATTTCTTTATCATAGGTTCGTGCATGCTCAATAATCTGATTCAAGTAATCTACATATAATTGACTTTTGCCTATAGTCTCTGCAAGTGCTTTGCTTTTCCCTTCTCCAAGATCAAATGTTTCATCTGCACAAATATTTAATTTATTAGAGCTGAATAAGGGCACAAAATCATCCATCATCTGCTTAACAAAAGTTACACTATTTTCCAGTGTTGTATTCAGCGTATGATGCCGCATACGATCATAAAAACTAAATTCTTCAAATCTTTCTATTTCAGAAAGATGCTTAAAAGAATCTGTCTGCAATGCCTCATAAAGATGTCCAAAAGTCGTAATCGAAGGTACCAGCTCAACGTGCCTTTCTCTGCAATATAAGTCTAATTGAATAATCTCTTCTGCTGTTAGAGGATCTGTAACTGTCCACACTTCACTGTGTCCGCTAAATAGAAATGTATGTTCAACATATAACTGCAGTTGATTCAGCTTAAAAAAAGCCATCGTATCTACAAGGGATTTAAGGGTCTTTAATGTAGGTACTTTTCCTCTTGTCACATCATGATAAAAACCTCTATTTTCAAAGGCCGGTCTATCTTTAATCATCATTTTAGGAATATGACGTTTATATTGTACAATAAGTTGTTTTAATGTTTGAACTCCATAAAAAAGTCCTTTTTCATCAGGTGCTTGAATAATGATTGCATCAGATTCAACACTAATCTCATAGGCATATTGAGTCTCTACATTTTTTAATATAATTTTATACTCGGCAGTTGTCGAAAAGCTTAAATTAAGACCTAATGTATCCTTAATATAATTTTTTAATTCTATAGCTATTTTATTTGTCTTATAATAGTGACTGACGATAAAAGTTGTTTGAGAGTTAATCGTAAAATATCCTTCATGAACTTCTATATTTAATGGTTTGGGTATTATATGCATATTTCCTCCTTTTACCCTTTTATTCCGGTTAAGGCAACACCTTCAACAAAATACTTTTGAGCAAGTAAATAAACAAGTATAACCGGAATTAAGGCTAAGCTAGCACCTGCCATTTGACCTCCAAAATTTTCAACATATTGAGAGCGTAATGTCGTTATTCCGACACTAATCAATTGCTTAGTTGATGAATTTATATAAATCAATGGTGGCATATAACTATTCCAAGACCACGTAAAGGTAATAATCGTCAAGGACATTAAAGCAGGTTTCGCTAAGGGTAAAATGATTTGTATAAAAGTTCGAAACTCTGAACATCCATCAATCTTAGCCGCTTCTGATAACTCAAAAGGAATAGATACAAAAAATTGTCGAAGCAAGAAAATAGCAAAGCCATTAAATAGCCACGGTAATACTAAAGCCATATGTGTATTAATTAAATTCAATTCTTTAAATACTAAAAATTGAGGAATAATTCTTACTTCAAGAGGAATCATTAATGTTGCAATATATATAGCAAAAATTGTGCCTTTTCCGGTGAAATCCATACGGGCAAAAGCATAGGCTGCCAAAGCACTAACAATCAGTGTACAAATAACGATAAAAAAAGTAACCACTAGGGTATTGGCATACCAATTCATATAAGGAAAATCATTAAATACTGTTTTAAAATTGTCTAGGTATAAATAATCCGGAATCCATTTTATAGGGAAATCAAAGATTTCACTTTCATATTTGAAAGCTGCAGAGACCATCCAAAAAACAGGTAATGCCATGATCAAGCTAAATAGTAACAAAATAATGCTTAAAATAATATTTTTCTTTTTAATAAATTCAATAGTTTTTATAACCATCTCAATCCTCCTATGCATCATAATTCACCCATTTTTTTTGACCAATCCACTGTATCACTGTTACAACAAGTACCAGCAAGAAGAATATCCATGCTACTGCTGAAGCATAGCCCATATCAAAATATTCAAATCCTGTACGATAAATATGATATACCATAGTCATGGTCGACGTTCCCGGCCCACCACCTGTCATCACTTGAACTTCTGCGAACACTTTAAAGGATGCAATAACACTTGTAATTAAAACAAAAAAAGTTGTTGGAGAAATTAAGGGTAATGTTATATAGATAAATTTCTTAAATTCATTAGCTCCATCAATATCCGCAGCTTCATAGTATGAACGTGAAATTCCTTGAAGTGCTGATAGAAAAATAACAACACTATATCCCAATTGCTTCCATATCCAAAATAGGGCAACGGTAATTAATGCCCATTTTGAACTCATCGTCCAACCCGGAAGATTTTCCACACCAAGGCTACGAAGCACATTGTTAATGGGTCCATATTCCGGGTGAAATAGAACTGTGAAAATCACAGCTGAAGCTGTAATCGTCGCAACATACGGCATATAAATCATTGCTCGAATTGTTCCTCGCAAAAAAATCTTTTTATTGAGCAAAATTGCAATTATTATTGCCAACATAATTAATATGGGAATGGCAATAAGAGTAAAGATAAGATTGTTTGATATAGCCGCCTTAAAATAATCATCTGAAAATATTTTTGCATAGTTATCAAATTTTATAAATTCCATATCTGAAATTCCGCCAAATAAATTCCAGTTATTAAAACTCAAATAAAAAGAAAATAGCATTGGAAAAACCATAAATGCCATGAATGATATAAATGACGGCAGTATAAAAAGATATGCAACTAAATTGGTTTTTCTTTTGTTCATAACGCACCTCTTTCCGCTTCTAATTAAAAATTCAGCAGGGAAACAAAGATGTCCCCTGCCTTTTGTTTAGTCCATTAAGATAAGTTCATCTGCTCGTTTCTTAATATTTGAAATAGTTGTTTCTAAATCTTGTTCCTGAACAAAATATTTTTCAACTTCTTCATTCATCACCGTTTCATACTGTGATGCTTTTACGCCTGTTATTTTTTCGGATACAGATACTATTTCAGGGTCAAGAAGTATTGCCTCAATATATTCTTGTGTCACATTATCATCTTCTCCAAAGTTAGCTAAAATTGCATCTACAAGGTCTTCTCTTTCATATTGTTGATATGCAGGAATCTCTCCACGAGTAAACTCCGCTACTTTTTCACTTAAGTATAATGCTACTTCTGTTGCTTCTTTCGGATGTGCAGATGATCTAGGAACTCCAAATCCACCTAATACACCAAATGTCTGCTTTCCACTTTCTTCATTAACGATAGGCATTGGAGCTAAACCAACTCGCCAATCTCTTGGGTATTGCTCTTCATTTCCAAACCATGATAATGCCCATGAAGCCAATAAAGACATGCCATATTTACCATTCATAAAGGATATAGCTTTTAATTGACTAATCTTTGCTTCTGCATAGGTCGGGACTGACCCATCAACATGTTGCATATTGTAATTCGTTTGAAGTGCATTTGCAAATGCAGGATTTTCGATATTTGACAGGCCTTCTTCATTATAGAATGCTTCGCCGCCACCTAGCTCCAGTATTGCAGGAGCATACCAAAATTGTGGCCATGTCAATTGCAAAGCACCATATATTTTGTCTTCGCCTTGTCCTCTTGTTAATTGTTTTGCAAGTTCTCTATATTCTTCCATTGTCATGGGTTCTGTAGCACTTGGGTATTCTACGCCAGCCGCATCAAATAAATCTTTGTTATATGCTAGTAACCATTTAGTTTGTGCATATGGAATCATATAGGTTTCATCATTAACCTGTGTTGCTTTTGCACCTGCTTCTCCAAAATAATTACTATACACTAAACCAAGCTCATCTAAGTACGGATCAATCGGTAATAATGTTCCTGCGCTCGCCCAGTTGTGCATTTTGATTGGGTTTTCTAATGACATAATATCAACTTGTGTTCCGGATGCAATCATGACGCTAATCTTTGTGTCGTAATCAGCCATCTCATCTGCCACATTAAGTGTTATATGACTAAATCGGTCTTCTTGTTTAAACGCTTCTATTGCTTCATTAACTTCAGCGACATCTGTATGTGAGAGATAAACTTCCAATGTAATCTCTTCTTTTTCCTCTGCTTGTGTTATCCCTTCTTCACTCGTTGTCTTTTCTACTGGTGTTTCTTTTTTATTGCTTGTTTCCTCTTTTCCACATCCGATCAACAGCGTACTCATTAATGCAAGAATTAAAGTAAGTGTTATTCCTTTTTTGATGCTTTGTTTTAAAACTTTCATAATGTCCTCCTTGAATTATATATATGTTTTGCTTCCTACAATAAAAAGTATACATGGTAAAAAGTCGACCGATAAGAAAGAAAAATACGAATATGTGCACTTTTTCAAAATTTTCTTTTAATATCTTCTTTTCTATGTATAAAAAAGTGCACTTTTCTATGATAAGTGCACTTTTCCTCGTTTGCGATAATGAGACGGTGATACACCTTCTTTTTCTTTAAAAACCCGACTAAAATAACGTTCATTATCATACCCAACTTGACTTGCTATCTCTGCAATAGTATCTGTTGTTTGAATCAATTGTTTTTTAGCTCTTTCAATACGGACTGTTGTTAAATAGGTCTTGAAAGTCTCTCCTGTTTCTTTTTTGAACAAATGACTCAAATAATTTGGTGACATACCAAATTGTTCAGCAATGTCCTGTATTCGCATTTGATTCCAATAATTCTCTTGAATCATTTTTTTTGCTTTAACAATATATACATGATAATTCTCTATTTCTGAATATATTTTTTCAATACTTTTTGACAAAGACAAAACCCAGTTAGTAAAATCGTTTTTAACAGTTATCGATTCTAACACAAGATATTTTTTATCACCGTCACCCCAAGTTTCGGTACCATCAGTATTAATCCCTAGTTTCGAAAAATGACCGTCAATGATATAAATAATTGACGAAAGCAGATATCTTAAGTGATTCACTTCAAAATACTCCATACTCTGAATTGATTGAGCAATCAATTTTAAAATCTCCTGTACCTCTTTAACTTGTCCTGATTCTAAAGACCTTTCCAAATTAGATATTGCTTCTTCAACAACATCATAATTCTCAATTGATTTACTAATAAGAATATCTTTATAAAACAAGGTCATATCTTTGTTATACATATGTTTCATTTGATATGCTTGATAAGCTTGTAAATACCCAAGTGCTATATTTTCCATCCCTTTGTGCTCGCTACTAACGGTAACAAAAACTTCTAAATTTAAATATTGCTTCATCACTCGCATAATACGATTAGTCATTTTAATGAGCTCTTGCCTTTGTTGGTAACCCCCATGACTTTTAATCGAGTGGAAAATACTTAACTCATCAACACCGGTTTCACACAGATAACTATTTTTATAATCAGATAATATCTCTTCAAATAAATTATTAACAACTTCCTTACGCCACAAGATACTTTCTTTATTAACATCAAGTCGAATCATAATCACAACAAAATCTTTCTGATAGTGAATCTGACATTGTTTTAATAGTGTCAGTTCTTGTGTCTCAAGCTGAGTTCCATACAATAGTTTTCTTAAAATCTGCTGACGAATAGCATCCATATTGTCTTCGTCATAAAGACGCCCTGACTGATTATATCGAATTTTATTATTTGCAATGCGATCCTTAACCTTTATAAGACATTGAATTAAATCATTCGCCTCAATTTCAAGCTTTCTTAAATAGTCATATGCACCGAGTTGAAGGGCTTCTTTTACATAGTCAAAGTCATCAAAAGCACTAAGTACAAGTATTTCACATTCAATCCCTTCTTTTTTTATATTTTTTATTAATGTAATACCATCTTCAACCGGCATTTTTATATCTGTTATAACCAAATGTGGTTGCTGGTGACGAATAAGGTCCAATGCTTTTTTCCCATTTTCTGCTTCACCAATAATTGTATATCCAAAGTCTTCCCATGTTATGAGTGATTTAATACCAATTCTTGCAATAATTTCATCATCAACAATTACGACTCTATATAATTGTTCCATTTCTTTTCCCACTCACTTTCATCATTAATTATAGGTATTTTTACCACAATAGTTGTATAGGATCCAAGCTCGCTTTTGATGGAAATACCATAATCATTCGAAAAAAACAAACGAATCCGTTCATGAACATTATATATGCCTATACTATTAAAACCTTTACGTCCCTTTTCATGTTTTTCAGAATTAATTAATATATTACCAATTTGCTCTTGGGTCATACCGACTCCATTATCTGTAATTTCAATATATACCTGGTTATCCATTTCATAGATATCAATATCAATGACTCCTGTGTCCTCTTTAGGCTCAATTCCATGAAAAATCGCATTCTCTACTATTGGTTGTAGAATAAACTTCGGACATTTTAAGTCACCAATAAGATTTTCTACATGATAGTTGACCTCAAATTTTCCTTTGTAGCGTATATCTTGAATCTTAATATAATAATCCAAAATTTCTAACTCTTCTGATATGGAAATTAATGTCTCACGCTTATTACTTATATTTTTTAGTAATTGACTAAGGGCATCGACCATATTTTTAATATTATCTGCTTTTTGTATAATAGCCATCCAACGTATAAAGTTTAAAGTGTTGTATAAAAAATGTGGATTGATCTGTGCTTGTAAAGCCTTATATTCAGCGTCTTGGCGCTTATTCGTTTGTTCTACTACATCTTGAAATAATCCTTGTATACGTTCTGTCATGTAATTAAAATTTTCTGTAAGAACACCGATTTCGTCACTACTTTGATAGCTTACACGTGTATTAAAATCTCCTTCTTTTACCTTTTCGATTGACCCCATCAAATATTTAATCGGATCCACAATCCTTTTTGTAATGAAAAAAATAATAATTCCGCTTGAAAGTAAAGTAATTGAGGCCATCAATAAGATAATGCGCATGATAATGGTATATTCATCTGTAAGTGTTGTTTTTTTTATCGAACTGATTAGCATCCAATTATACTTAGGTATTTTATACTCCACCAACAGTGCATCTTCTGCCTTTGTATACACTTGACCAATTTGTGTCGATTCATTTGAGAATACAATATGGTTATTATGATCTACTAAATATAATTTATTACCTACTTGAAAATCATCATTACTCAAAATATACTTAAAAAAATTGTTTGATACCTCAATATACATGGTTCCAAGGTGCTTATTATTTTCTATGATTGCTCGATAAAAGGAAACTACTTTGCTATTATGATTTTCATGATTAACATAATTATTCTGAAGCCCATTACAAAGCAATTGGCCCTTTAGTTGAATAGCCTCATTAAACGGCTCAGATTCATGTAATTTATTTTTATTAAAACTAAAAATATTAGCATCAACCCCATAGATAAACTCTTCTTGATTTGTTCCGTAAATATAAATTAGCTGTAAATATTGAAATACTTCAAATGTAGAAAATGAGGATAATGTATTTTGAATCCCTTTATAATCATAATATTTTTCTGATTCAGATAGTTGGTCGTAATCTTTTCTTATGATTTTTTTTAATTCTTCATTGCTAAAAAAAAAGTTTGTGACTTCTTCCACTTGATCCAATTCGTCTTCAACTCTTTGTCCGATATAAGACAAATTATTATCTAACGACTCTCTAATTTTTGTTTCTAATATATGTACAGAAAGAAAGTAGGTCGATAAACTAAGCAAAATTAAAGGTAAAAATATAACGACCATAAACATTATAAAGTATTTCTTTCTTAATCCCATTTTTTCATATCCTTTGCCTCCATCTTTCTGAAATATTAAACCCTATGATGTAACTGCATTTACATTATAACAAACTATTTCCATTTATTAAATATTCTTAACTTGTTTTAAAAACAATATGAAAAAAGGAAATCTCCAACAGAATTCCTTTTTTCATATAATAGTTTTCTATTTTTTTAGATGCTTTTCTTCAAGCCTAAGTGCTCCCTCTTCTCTTCCTGTGTCTTTTAGCCTTTGGATGTATGCTTCCAAATCAACTCGCGTATGTTCCGGTCCACCTTCACGCATAACAATCCACATAGGATCACTTGCATTTGGATCACGCAACATATTGTTTTCTTGCCAATTGATGATATGTCGTGCGCCCATTGCACAAATCTCAGGATGTTCTTCACTCAAATTATACTGTTCGTATGGATCCTTTGATAAATTAAAAAGCATTTCTCGGTCGAATAGATGGTATCCATCATGAATTGTTCGCATATATAACCAATCTCCAAATACTGCACTTCGTTGACATACATGTGAGTTTTGTGAAATAATCAAATAATCTCTTCCAATGTCTGTTTTTTTGTCTTTGCTATCTAATATATTTTTAAAGCTTTCTCCATCCCAATGATTTGACTTTTCTACATCCAATAAATCGGCTAATGTTGGTAATAAATCTAGGTTATAATGCAATCCTGTATTAATTTTATTGCCTTCTTTACCGGGCCATTTAATAATCATAGGAATATTACATGTTGCTTTGTCTGCCGTTCCATGCTCAGCGTATATTCCAAGTTCACCCATATTTTCTCCATGGTCTGATGTGATAAAAATTGCTGTATCTTCGTAAATATTAAGAACTTTCAGTCTTTCAATAATTTTTCCTATCAAATAATCTGCATAAAGAATTCCTGTATCGTACCCATCCAGAAATTTTTTATATGTTTCCATATCTTCGCATTTTCCCGGTTGTCTTGGATATCCTTTTACTTGATCATCAAACATATTTGTTTCCATAATTGAATGGGGTCCGACATGTTTTTTATGCTTCTCAAAAACATCTTCTGTCAACCATTCTTTTATAGGTTCATCTTTAAAGGGCTCTCCAAACCAGTCCGGTGCTCGATAAGGCGTGTGCGGATCCCATAGATGTACATGTAAATACCAATTATCATCTACGCCTTTTCGGTCAAGCCAGTCAAGAGCAACAGGTAACACTTTTTCTCCAGATTCATGACCATAATTACCAACATTGTAACATTCATTAAGTCCTGCATTAAACCACCACAATGAATGTCTCTCCGCAAAAGTACTAATGGATGCCGTGTGCATACCGGCCTTGCGAAAAATATTGTGAAAATTGCCTTCATCAATTGGATTTTGAAATCTTCTGGCCGTAGAATCGATACGTCGATCTGCCGCTTCACCACCATGATTCACCGCACCATTTCGAAATCCGAACATCCCACTTACTAATGCCGCTCGGGATGGTAAGCAAGGCGCATCGGATGTATAATAGTTGTCAAAGCGTACTCCTTCTTGACAAACTGCATCCATATTCGGTGTCGTTTTTCGGTGGTATCCATAACAGCTCATATGATCCGGTCGTAATGTATCAATATCAATAAATAGTACTCGCATAATTATATCTCCTTCTAAACTAATGATATATTCATTATACAGACTCTATATTGACAGCTCAACGGATAATCCTATATGGTTTTAGCACAATATTGACCTAAAATAAAAAGAATGCATCCTATGCATTCTTTTTATTTTCATTTCTATGCTTCAACCCATTTTAATTCTTTTCTTTTTAGTTCTGTCATGTGCCGATACTCAATGTTTCGCGCCATCATATCACTTCGACGGATGATGCCTATAAAGATACCGGTATCATCCACCACAGGGATAAAATTTTGATATCGTGTCAAGTCGAGAACGACCTCTATTTCTTCATTAATAGATACGGCTTCAATACTTCTTGAACGCTTAATCTGGTTAATATTCACCGCTTCTGAATTTTTTAAACTTAAGTCCATATGGTCTTTAATGTGCCATAATACATCTCCCTCGGATAATGTATATTGATAACGCCCTTCATCATCGATGACTGGGACTGCTGAATACTTATGGTATTCCATTTTCTCCATTGCTTGTCTTAGGGTCATTGATTCTGTCAATGTTACAATTTCATGCTTGGGCGTTAAGAAAAATGCGATATTCATTGCCTCACCTCGTCATTCTTTTTATCTTTATATTTTACTCTTTCATAGTATCAGATAAATATGACGTAAAGATGTAAAAATTCTTAGTATTTCATTAAAATTATAAACAATATTTTTTATGCTTATTCTAATCCTTCAACTAATTCCTGTACAAATGTTTCAATCTCATCTACATTTCCTTGAGTATTATGAATCTTTTGCACAATTGCTGTTCCTACAATCACAGCATCGGCTAAACGACTCATGCGTTTTACATCGTCTGTCGTTGAAATACCAAATCCAATAGCGACAGGTAATGACGTATACGATTTCACCTCATTGATATAGTTTTCCAAATCCGCATGAAATTCCGATAATCGTCCAGTCACTCCCATAGATGAGACCGTATAAACAAACCCGCTTCCGTTTTTCAGAGTAAAGGACATCCGCTCTTTAGAGGTTGGTGTTGCAAAAGGAATAAGCGCAATGGAGCTTCCAACTAAAAAATCAGCAAGCTCCTTTTGTTCTTCAAAAGGAAGATCCGGAATAATTAAACCATCAATACCAACCTCAAGACACTTTTTGACAAAGGCTTCGATGCCATATATGGTCAGGGTATTGTAGTAGACCAAAAATGCAATCGGCACATGAATTGTTTGTCGAAACGTGCTTAAGCTATCAAATATTTTATAAATCGACGTTCCACCTTCAATCGCGCGTTGTCCTGCTGCTTGAATCACCGGTCCGTCTGCTAAAGGATCTGAAAAGGGGACGCCAATCTCGATCACATCACATCCGCCTTTTTCCAATGCTTTGACTAAGGATGGCAAGTGTTCAATTGATGGATCTCCAGCCGTTAAATATCCAATAAAACTTTTTTTATTTTCTTGCTTTTTAGCATTTAATACTTCTTCTATTCGATTCATCCGCTTCCTCCTACTTATTCAGACTCTCTAGGTTTTGTTTGCCTTGATCAAAATACGCCATCACCGTATGCGTATCCTTATCCCCTCGTCCCGAGACATTTATGACAATCAAGTCGCTAGGTTTGGTCTGCTCAATCTCACGTATGGCTAGTGCAATGGCATGGGCACTTTCTAGTGCCGGAATAATTCCTTCTGCTCGTGATAAAAGTTCAAAAGCTTCTAAGGCTTCTTTGTCAGAAACAACTTCGTATCGCGCCCTTTTTATAGAGTCTAAATAAGCGTGCTCAGGGCCAATTCCTGGGTAATCTAATCCTGCCGATATGGAATGGGCCGGTAT
>ASRK01000084.1_pt1 | contig 18499 bp, 11 predicted proteins | sample 693218 | NCBI WGS metagenome assembly ASRK01 (sample SAMN02169240, study PRJNA158439) | bioreactor metagenome | isolation source: day 48 sample from continuous culture bioreactor inoculated with sediment... | place: Germany: Bremen
GTATGGCGATAAAAATCATAGAATTCCTCTGGCGTTTCCCAACCAAAACTGTCCGTTGAACCATCAGGCTCGTTCCAAACACAAAAAGGCCAGCTTTTTACTTCGTCTAGGCCATAGCGTTCAATTAAATGGATTAAAAAATTATGAATTAATTGATCCCATTTTTCTAAGCTCTTTGGAGGAGAGGTGTTAAAGTGCCACATATCAATCATGCGTGTTGGGTCAGAGGCCAAAGCGATAGGCATAAAGGACAGTTGTACAAAAGGACGAAGATTTATACTTAACAAAAAATCAATGACTTTGTCAACAAGTGTAAAGCTATAAGATGGATTCTTATACTCGTCCTCATAATAAACCATCATTTCATCGGATAAGATACCATGAAATTTTATGAATCTAAATCCTATATCCTTTTGAAGTGTTTTTAGCATATCTTGAATTTCGGAATAAAGAATTTGTTTTGCGCTTCCAACGGTACAAACGTTTTTGAAGGTATGAGACAATAAATATCCTTCTTGAGAGTAATCAATGATTCCGCCATCAATCTGTAAGGTTTTTTGATTAACTGAATGATGAAGAAAATTCGTTGATTCGACGCTTTCTTGCTTTAAATATTTTGAAAGTGATTTTAAAGAATCGCTATTATTAAGAGGTGTAGAAACAATCTTGTTCGACTCAGATAAAGGGTCAACATTCTTTGCTGTATGTTTATTTCGATATTGATTTGGAAGTAGATTATAGTTTTTTTTAAAAGCTTTTGTAAATGAACGATAATCACTAAAGCCATTGGATAATGCAATAGATTCAAGTGAAGTGTCTGTTGTTAGCATTTCATTGACAGCAGAACTTAATCGAAGCCTGTTATAATAATCAAGAAAAGTTTGACCAGTTGTTTTTTTAAAATAAGAAGACAGGTAAGAAGAGGTTAAAGAAAACTGATCTGCGAGTTCATTAAGCTGAATATTTTCGCGGTAATGATTTTCAACATATTTGAGAATTTCATAAATGCGCTTTGTTTTATCAGAAAAATCTAAGTGAAGAGGAGCTGAAACTTGAAAGTTATCAACTAAATGACTGAGTAATGCATATAATATACTTATACTCATGTAACGATTCTCACCAGAAGTGCTGACTTTTACCAATTGGGCAATGAGTTGACGTATATAATCATATTTTACATTATGTGTATCTTTTGTCGAGTTAAGATTGAAGTAAAAACGATGTGTGTCACTAAATTTGAGTAGATTTAATTGAATTGAAATGGAAAGTATTTCATAATTCTCCCCATATATTGTATGGTTTGAATTTGGATTAATGATGCATATGTCTTCTTTAACCAAATCAAAAGATTGATCGTCGATAACAAGATGAACTTGTCCGTTTAAAATAAATAATAACTCGGTGCTTGCATGCCAATGCAAGGAAGAGATATCGCTTCGTAAAATTTGAATATTAATGGGTATATCTTTAGGAAACTGAATAATATCGTAGTTGCTTTTCATACGGAGCTCCTTTCATAATAGATATAATTAGTATATCAAATAGTGAATAAAATGTCTATTTTTATCGATTTGTGTAATGAAGAAAAACTAAATATGCAATTTATTATTAAAACACATACGATTTTTGCTTTTATTCTTATCATTAGTTGATAAGTTTTTTTGCGTGGAAACAAATGATGTGAAATCACCCAAAAATCAAAGTTAACTTTTTTCGAGAACTTCTCTATAATTAGCACATAACATATTATTCAACAAGATATATTTATAGGAGGTTAGTTTATGTTTACGAACAAAATGAAAAGGGTGCTTAGTTTACTTGTCGTCCTTGTAATGATGGTTTCATTATTTGCAGGATGCGCATCAGATGAAGAAAGTCCAGAAGATAATGGACAAGAAGAAAATGTGCAAGAAGAAAATGTGCAAGAAGAAACAGCGGATGAAGATTATGGCACAATTATGTGGTTATCAAACCTATCTTCAGGAATCCAATATGAGTCAGCAATTAATTATTTGGATTATTTATGTAGTGAATTGGGTTACGAATTTCAAGTTGTATTTGGAGATCCATATAATGACCCGGCAGGAAATCTAACGGCTGTAAAAAATAATATGTCGGATGATGTCGTGGGTTTAATTGTTAGTCAAGACGGTGGAGTGAAAGATATTATGTCTGAATACCCGGACTTATATGTGGTTGGATATAATTTAGATATGCGCTCAGCTTTTAATTCCGATGGCGTCAATGTTGAAATCTTAGACAATGAAAAATTCTTAGGAACAATTGCAGATGGATTTGCAGACGGTGCAGATTTAGGAAAGCTTTTCGCTGAAAAAGTAATAAAAGAAAACTATAAAAAGGTTTCAATTATTAAATTCCCATCTTATGCATATCCGAATCTTGATGAAGCGGATGTAGCATTTAGAGAAACTATTGAAGCGCATAATAATGGTGTGGCGGAGGATGGAAAAATCACAATTGTTGGTGAGACAAAAGTGCTTGAGTTTGAACCATTAGAAGAGACATATTTTTATGAAGAAGGTCATGATGATTTAGATGCAATTATTGGTTTGTGTGCAGGTGTAGAATTTATATACCCAGTATTAAAAACAGCAATAGCAAATGGAAGTGCGTCACCGGATACGCATTTATTAACAGGTGGAATTAATAAAAATGGCGAAATTCTTGCGGATATTGGTGAGGATAAGGTCATACAATATACAATCATTTCACCCGGAGAAAATATCGCCTGGGCAATTGTCATGTTAGATAATGCGATTGTAGGAGGTATGTATGACGGCTTTGACGGACCAGAACAAATTGATTCTATTCCCTATGTTATCGAAGATCAAGAAGATGTTGAAAATGTGTTTAACAATGCTTTTACTGGGACAGCAGATGTAAGCAAGACACAAATATCAATGGAAGAACTAAAGAATGTATTGACACGACTTAATGAAGATGCAACGTATGAGGAGTTAAAGGCATTATTTGCCTCTGACCAACTTACGACAGATGCGTTAGAATAGAGAATCATATAACAACAAGTATGAAGCTTGGGAAAACTCAAGCTTCATACTTTTCCAATACACTAACTATAATTGAAGGAAAAGGAAGATTATATGAGTGAAAAAGTAATATTTAGAACAGAAAAATTAAGTAAAAACTTTGGACCGACGATTGCCTTAAAAAATGTAGATATAGAAATACGGCAAGGTGAGATTCGAGGTCTAGTTGGTGAAAATGGGTCAGGAAAATCAACGATTATGTCTATTGCATCAGGAATGCAAAAACAATCAAGTGGACGGATGTACTATAAAGATAAGGAATGGAATCCGGATTCCATGATTGAAGCGGCAAAAGAAGGAATAGCAATGATTTTACAAGAAGCCAATATTATTCCTCATGTAAGTGTAGCAGAAAATATATTTGCAGGTAGAGAAAAAGAGTTTTCAAAATTTGGAATTATAAATGTAAAAAAAATGAATGAAGCAGCAAATGCATTGCTCCGTTCTTACCAAATAGATCACATTGATGCAAGTGTGAATATTGATAGATATTCTTTTGAAGATGGGAAATTAATTGAAATTGTTCGGGCAATAAGCGAGGAGCCAGAAATTTTAGTCGTTGATGAAACAACAACGGCGCTTTCTTTAGAAGGACGTAAAATTTTATATCGTTTAATTCGTGAGATGGCCGATAGTCAAAAAAGTGTTGTTTTAATATCTCATGATATGGAAGAGATTATCGAACAATGTGATACGCTTACTGTGTTACGTGATGGAGACATTATCGGGCATCTAGATCAGAAGGAGATTGATTCTGTTTCGGTAGAAAAGAAGATTCGTTATATGATGGTTGGTCGAGAAATTGGTGATAAATATTATCGTGAAGATTATGATATATCTCATCAAGAAGAAGTCGCCCTGGAGTTGAAAAATGTATCTTCGGGTCCAATTAAAGATTTTTCATTAAAATTATATAAAGGTCAAATCGTAGGTATTGGCGGATTGTCAGGCAGTGGTATGCATCAAATTGGTCGAATAGCTTATGGTCTTGACCAGCTAGAACATGGAAACGTTCAATCAGGTGGAGAAGAAATAAAAACATGTTTAAACGCTATTGAAAACGGCATTGGTTATATATCAAAAAATCGTGATACAGAAGCGCTAATTCTAGAAGGATCGATTAAAGATAATATATGTTTGCCATCGCTCAATAGTATGGAAGAGGCAAGCTTTATTTCGTCAAAAAAGGAAAAGGACATGTCGAATCGAGAAATCGAATCCTTTTCGATTAAATGTAATAGTAGTCAACAATGGGTCAATACCTTGTCTGGAGGAAACAAGCAAAAAGTTTCATTTGCTAAGTGGACGGCAAAAGGTTCGGATATTATTATCATGGATAGTCCGACACGAGGTGTGGATATTGGTGTAAAACAAGCCATGTATCAACTCATTGAAAAGATGAAAGAAGAAGGAAAAGCTATACTAATGATATCCGAAGAATTATCTGAACTCATTGGAATGTCGGATGAGTTGATTATCATGAAAGATTTTAAAGTGTCTAAAGTATTTCAACGATCTCCGGATTTAAAAGAAACGGATATTATTGAATATATGATATAGAAAGTGGTAGGTGAATGCATGAAATCAATTGAGATTATAAAACAAAACAAACAGCAAATAGGCATTTATGGCGGACTAGTGACCTGTCTGATTATTTTCACGGTTTTACCTCCCTTACGTGGCCAAAGCCTTTGGACAGCTTCAAAGTTATCAACCTTAATGAGTGATGTAATCGTCTTGGCATTGCTCTCTATAGGGGCTGTTTTTATCTATTCATTGGGAAATATAGACATTAGTGTTGGAAAGCAAGTTGGGGTATATGCAACTATAATTGTAGCTTTAGGGAACACAACAGGTTCTCTTCTTCCGGGGATTCTACTTTGTATTGCTATCGCATTAGTTATTGCAGTGGTGAATGGCTCTGCCGGAGACTTGTTAAATATACATCCTATCATATCGTCCTTAGTATTTATGATGGTATTAGGTGGGGTTAGCTCTATAACATATATTCAATTGGGAACACGTAATATATCTCTTCGAACAGTTGATTATTCCATATTTAAAAATCCGCTGTTTATGTTCCTCATATTGATAATCGAGTTTATTATCATAGGATACTTTTTTAATTATACGAAATTTGGAAAGTATGCAAGAGCAATCGGAGCTAACCAAGAAGCAGCTAAACAATGTGGAATTCATATTATAAAATATAAAATCATTAGCTACATGTTTTTTGCTATAACGATTGTAACTGCATCTTTATTTCAAATGGGATACACGGGGTCCGCTTCAGATTCAACAGGTACAGGTTTTGAAATGAATGTTATGGTTGCTTTGATTTTAGGAGGGATGCCTTTATCGGGAGGGATGAGATCAAGAGTTATCTATGCGCTTATCGGTTCGCTGACGTATTCCTTACTCAATATTGGACTTCCCTTACTCGGAGTAGAACCGAATCAAGTCTTTATAATTAAAGCGATAATTTTCTTGATTGTGGTCTTATTAACCAGTCGAAAAAAGTATGGAGTTTTACCAAGATAGGAGACTAATAATGGAACGAATAATCAATATATCTAAAAAAATTATGGCATCAATAGCACTGCCCCTAGTTATGTTCCTAGTTATGCTGTGGGCAACTCATGCTACTGGAAAAACATATTATGGAACATGGCCAATGTGGCGTACCTTAATCATTAGCTGTACAGCAATGATAACAACAGCTTTTGGGATTGGGATTCAGTTTAAGAGTGGAAGGTTTGATTTTTCCGGTGGAGGAATCATGTTAATGGCAGCCATTATTGCAGGTCGGGTAGCAGAGGCAAATAATAATTCGATGTTAATCTTTGTGGGTCTAAGTTTGTTGGTATGTATTATTTTAAGTTTACTCGTTGCTACAGTTTATGTTTTTGGACGATTACCAATTATCATTGCCACAATAGGAATGGCACTTTTTTTCGAATCATTAACGACATTGATCTATGATGGTGAAGGTGTTAATCTTGTTGCAAATTTTGCATTAAAAAAAGTGGGAACCTATCCTACAGTGCTTATACCGCTCTTTTTTTCGATAGTAATCTATGGCTTTTATAGTCGATTTACAGTAGTAGGAAAACAAGCCGTATTATTAACAAACAATCAACAAGCATCAGTCAATATTGGGATTAATGAAAAGAAAAATATTTTTATTACATATGTGTATAGTGGAATTTTGTATGGTATTGCAACAACTATTTTTGCTTCTGCAGGTATGCAAAAAGCAGCATTTACATCAATGTCTACAGTAGGATCGCTTTTTAGCAATATATTACCAGTATTTATTGGATTGATGCTGGTTGCCTATTGTGGAGATACCATTGGAATTGTGTTAGGGTCATTAACTCTAAGCTTAATGTCTTTTGGGCTTAGTGCAATTTTCAGCGCGGAAATGGGAGGGGCCATATCCATTATTATTACAGGATTATTTGTTTTTGGGATCAACGTATTTTCTGCACAAGGAAGACAAATGCTAAAGGTTTTAAAAACAGGGATATTTACAAGGCGACAAGTAGATTAGGAGGGTAATATGATTGATTTAAAAGCAAAACCATTTAACTTAGAGGATGAACAAATAAAGTGGGTTCAAGACATGTTGAATTCAATGGATGATGAAAAGAAAATAGAACAATTATTTTGTCCATTGTTATTTTCTAATGATCCAGGGTACTTAGGAATGATGGTGAAAAAATATAATTTTGGAGGTCTAATGTTTAGACCTGGAAAAGCGCGTGAGATCAAAACGGCGATTGAAGCGGTTAATGCCAGCAGTCAGACTCCTCTTTTTTTATCAGCAAATCTAGAAGATGGAGGGTCAGGTATCGCAAATGAGGGGACCTATGTTGGACGCCAGATGCTCCTTGCTGCTACTGGAAATAAGGAACGTGCATATCAGTTAGGACAAATATGTGGCAAAGAAGGAAAAGCTATTGGATTGAATTTGACATTCTCTCCTATTGTTGATATTGATATGAACTATACAAATCCGATAACAAATGTAAGAACATATGGAGATGATTCCAAAGTTGTTCATGAGATGGCAGCAGAGTATGTTCGTGGCTTAGAAGAAGCGAATGTCATGCCAACAATAAAACATTTTCCAGGAGATGGTGTTGATGGAAGAGACCAACATTTAGTAACGTCGGTCAATACTTTAACTTTAGATGCGTGGGAAGCATCTTTTGGAAGTATCTATCGACCATTAATTGACAGTGGTGCGCCAACGGTGATGGTCGGGCATATTGCTATGCCGGCAATGGAAGAGTTTTATACTAAAGAAAAATGTAAAAAAGTTATACCTGCAACACTATCCAAAAATATTGTCAGTGGATACTTACGAAAGGAATTGAACTTTAATGGATTAGTTATTACGGATGCATCGCCCATGGTAGGTTTGATGGCAGTGTCAAAGCGAGAAGAAGCGGTTCCCCTTACCATTGAAAATGGTTGTGATATGTTTTTGTTCACGCGTGATTTAGAGGAAGATATTCAATATATGAAAGATGGATATAAGAATGGCTTGTTGTCAAAAAAACGACTTGATGAGGCGGTAACCCGCATATTGGCTTTGAAAGCTGCTAGAATATTAAGGGATAAAAGTGCAGAAAAAAATCAAAAACAGTACCCACTTGAACTTGTTGGACATCCTGATCATCAATTAATGGCAAAGCAAATTGCGGACGAGGGAATCACCTTAGTTAAAGATAATGCCAAGCTATTGCCTATATCTCCCAAGAAACATAAGCGTGTTCTTTTGCAAATATTAGGAGGTTTTGATTCCAATGATCGAGTTTATAAACATTTTGAATCAAAGCTTAAAAGCCAGGGATTTGAGATAACAAAATATATTCCGGAAACAATGGAAACTATTTTTAATCATAGTCAAGTGCGTGGATTTAAGGAAAAGTATGATCTAGTTATTTATATTGGAAATATTGAAAATGCAAGTAATCAAACAGTAGCCCGCATTCATTGGCATACACTTTTTGGAGCCGGCAATAATTTGCCGTGGTTTGCGCAAGAAGTACCAACACTTTTTATCAGTGTCGGGAATCCATATCATCTATATGATGTACCTATGATACAGACCTATATTAATGCCTACTGTCATGCGCCAACAGTTATAGATGCCGTATTGGAAAAAATACTTGGGAAAAGCCCATTTAAAGGTAGATCACCTATTGATCCCTATTGTGGCTTGTGGGATGCACAATTATAATATTAGCATTATTAGGAAGGTAGACTATGAAAATAAGTAAATTAAAAGTCAATCATCAATATAACCCCATTGGTATCTGTGGAGAAGACATCAAATTTAGCTTTGAAGTAACCGAAGGATATCGCTATGAAATAAAAATATATAAGGATGACGAAACAACGCTAGTACATAATCAAGTAATCGAACAAAATGAAGTTTCAGCTACTTACATTGATTTTCCTTATGAAAAAGGACGTCGTTATTATTGGTGTGTTAGCTCGGATCAATATACGAGTACTATGGCTTACTTTGAAATTGCCAATGACTTGACCAATAAATTTATAACACCAGCGTCTCCGATAAATGTGCCTAAGTTTTTTACGACATTTGAAGTAAAAGAGCTTGTGGATGCGCGTCTAGTCATTACAGGCCTAGGTTTATATTGCGCTTACATCAATGGAATAAAAGTTGGCGATAATTATTTGACCCCCTTCTTTAATGATTATGATGACTGTGTTCGTTATCAAACATATGATATTAATCATTTGTTGAAATCTGAAACAAACAAGATTGAAGTCATCGTAGGTGATGGCTGGTATAAGAGCCGATTTGGCATTGATCAATTTGGTGGAGATAACACATACGGAAATCAGTATCTTTTAAATGCGAAAATCATATTATATTATGCAGATGGTTCAACAAAAACAATAGAAAGCGACAAGAACTGGAAATGTCAATCTTCTTTTATCCAAGAGACATCAATCTATGATGGAGAGATTCGTAATGATTTAATCAATACAGATGAAGAAGTCGAGACTAAAGTGATTTATACAGACTATAAGGTAGTTCCCGATTTTTCATCGCCGATTCGAGCAAAAATTCAATTAAAACCTGAATTGATTATTAATTCTGAAGGAGAAAAAATACTGGATTTTAAACAAAATATGGTAGGTGTTTGTCGCTTTAAAAATACTTTGCCACGAGGTCAAAAAATCAAATTATCCTTCGGAGAGATTTTGCAAAACAATGTATTTTATAATAAAAACTATAGAACGGCAAAATCAATTTACGAATATGTATCTGACGGGATTGAGAAAGATATAGAAGCCTTATTTACATTTTATGGATTTAGATATGTTTTAGTTGAAGGGATAGAAGATGTTCATCCGGAAGATTTTACCGGTATTGTACTTTACTCTGATTTAGAGGAAACCTTAAGTGTAGAGACGAGTCACGATAAGTTGAATCAGCTAATGAAAAATGCTTTATGGGGACAACGTGGTAATTTTTTAGACGTTCCGACAGATTGCCCTCAACGTGATGAACGACTAGGATGGACAGCGGATGCTCAAGTATTTGTAAATACAGCTTGTTATCATATGGATGCTTTTAATTTTTATAAAAAATATATGCGTGATTTACGATATGATCAAGTCACCTATTATGACGGTGATTTACCAATGTACTCACCCTCCTTAAAAAAATCAGCAGGAAATGGCGGAGCAGTATGGTCAGATGCAGCAGCGATTATTCCTTGGAATCTTTATCAAGCTTATGGAGACCAAGTTCAGTTACAAAAAAATTATGTGATGATGAAAGATTATGTTCAGACCTTGATTCAAAAAGATGAAGAGAATAATAACACACATATTATTCAGCAAGGATTTACTTTTGGTGATTGGCTAGCTCAGGATGGTGTTTGTGATCAAGCGATGAAAGGCGGAACAGATGATACGTATATTAAGACCATGTACTATTATCATAGTATAATATTAACAGGTAAGACAGCCCAAGTACTTGGTAAACACAATGACGCCATCACATATTTTCGTTTTGCAGATCAAGTGAAGCAAGCTATTATTAACGAGTTTTTCTCCAATAATGGACGTTTGTCAATTGATACACAAACAGCTTATATTTTAGCATTAACATTTAATGTATACATAGATAAGCAACGTGTGATTGAAGCCTTTAAAGAACGCTTAAGAAAAGATTTTTATAAAATAAAAACCGGATTTGTAGGAACACCATTGCTATTACCGGCTCTTTTTGAAAATGGAATGGTGACAGAAGCTAATCGAATACTTTTCAATGAAGAATTACCGGGATGGTTTTATGCCATAAACTTAGGTGCAACTACAATTTGGGAACGATGGAATTCTCTAAATCCAGATGGGATAATAAGTGGAACATTAATGAATTCCTTTAATCATTATGCTTTTGGATCGGTATGTGAAGCAATCTATGCTTATATTGCCGGCTTGAAAAATGAAGAGCCCGGGTGGAAAAAAGTATCCATTGCGCCTAGGCTAAGTTTTCAATTATACGATATGAAGATTGCCTACCAATCACCTATCGGAAAGTATGTTGTTGAATGGAGTCGTGACAAAAAAAATAACTTTAAAATGAGTGTAACAATCCCTTATGGTGGAGAAGCAACCTTAACATTGCCGGATTATGAAGGCAACTACAATAAAACGTTACATGAAGGAACGTATCAATATGCATATGTTTTAACAAAAGACTATATACATCCATTCAGCAGTCATTCGTATGTCATGGAGTTACTAGAAAATACCAAAGCGAGAGTAATACTTGAAAAAAATTGTCCAATAGCCTATCAAATACTTACCGGCGAAAATAAAGAATTTCAAATTATGCGGTTTATTGAGTTGAGTTATCTAGATATGTTTGGTCTATCCCAAGAACAAATAAAAAAAATTGACAAACTACTTGGTAAAATAGAAGTATAATAAACAAAAAAGAATACAAAGTCTATGATAATATTGATGACTTGTATGATGATCTAGATACTGAAGAGAATTAGATATGAAATATTCTTTATTATGCATTCAAATAAGGAAGCAAAACCTCAAGAACGCGGGCATATGCCTGTGGCCACAGGTGAATACCTTCAACAGTATAATCTTCGCGTAAATTATCACTATCATCAAGTAAGCATGTATTCACATCAATATATTGGGCATTGTTTTTGGAAGCCAACAAAGACAATGCCTTATTTGCTTTATTAATGCTTGCATTGGTTCTTGAAGCAAAGATAAAGGCTTTTTCCTCTTCGGGAATAAAACTTTTTTTGTTTGGATTGACCGGATAATAGGATAAAATATAGACTTGGCATTGAGGAAGCTTATCATGGATTAAATCAAGAACCTTTTGATATTTTGCCATTAATATATCTTGCTTATAAGTAGGAAGACCGATATCGTTTGATCCAATATTGATGAAAAGTTTCGAAGGTTCTAGATCAAAAATCAAGGTATCTATGTTTTCAAGAAACTCATCAATAACAAAACCGCCAACCCCTCTATTATAAATGGTTCGATCCGGTAGTAACTCATTGATAGGAAATTGCTCGGCTAAAGACGAGCCCGTAAATAGAATTTCATCTTTTTTTACATAAGCATTAAGTTGTCGGTAGCATTCAAGCTTATTAGCTTTTTCGATTTTTTGATATGCTTGCATTTGTTCATTCATTATGCGGCCTCCTGAACCTTTAGCAGATTTTGGTGATCATATCTTAGATTCCTAAAATATAAGAGTATATCTGTTGCCACCATGACAAAATTAATCACATAAAAAATAAGTACATAATTAACATTAGCCTGTAAGAGTTTGCTTGTAATGCCAAATCCATAACCCATGAGGATGAAGCAGCTAAAAAGCAGACTTTTTCCTTTGGTTGTTTTTGACCTGTACGATTTGATAATTGATAGTGGCCAAGAAATCCCAAAGCTTATGACCATAAAAGATTCAAATAATTGTGACATAATTACTTCCTCGCTTTCAATGTATATATTTAATATCAGTGTATGAGAAAAACGATTGTTTGTCCAATAGAAAAATGATAGTATATATATAACATTCGTGTTATATAAACGAGATAAAATATATATAGGGAAGTGAATATATGGAGCTATTACAATTAAAATATTTTTGCCTGGTTGCAAAGTATGAAAACATGACCAAAGCAGCCAAAGAACTGCATATTGTACAACCAGCCATAAGTCAATCCATTCGAAGATTAGAAAAAGAAATGGGAGTTCAACTTTTCGACCGAAAGGGCAAGAAATTATCGCTGAACAAGGCAGGTAGCTATCTCTACGAAACCTTACCGGATATAATTACCAAACTTGACTCCTTGAAGAATGAAGTCAATAAAATTGCGGAAAAAGACAAACAAAAGATAGCAATATTAATTGAAGCCTCTTCAAGTATCATCCCCAATTTGATTTCATCATATAAAGTGGACCATCAAGATGTAAAATTTAGCCTCTTAAATCAAGATTTCAATCAATGGGATCTTTGCATCACCTCGCAAACCAGCAGTGAAGCAACACAAGAAGGAGATATTGTGTTGCTTGAAGAAGAAATCCTTCTAGCCACCGATGATGAAAAATATCGCGAGGAGACTCAGATTGATCTTATGAAATTAAAAGACCAAGAATTGATTGGCTTAAGAGAAGGGCGTATTTTTAGAACCATGACAGACAATTATTTAGATCAACTAGGAATTCAGCCAAACTATTCCCATGAAAGTGATAATCCTGCCATGGTCAGAGAAATCATTGATGCCCTAGGTGGCTATGCCTTTTACCCTGAAAAGACCTGGGGACAAATCCATAATCCCAAAATAAAAACTTTACATATCTGCAATGGAAGCCTTCGGCGTAAAATAATTTTAAAGGTAAATAAGAAAAAGTCGAGTCAAGTGCTTCAAGAATTTGTTGAATATATGGTGCAATATTATTTTGAGATGAAGAAACTTCTTTAATCCCCTTCAGGAATAACGCTGTCATAGTTAAAGGAAGGGACGCTTGACTGTGAAGAACGATATTCAAAGGGGCGGTCTTCGTTCAACATAATTGCAGAAGCAAGGAATGAACCATCTGCATGATAAAATTAATCACATAAAAATAAGTGCATAAATTATTATTTCTTCATAAGTTACTCATGTAACTCTTTTCACTCGATATATCATATATAATGTGACACAAGCGAAAAATATGGTCAAAGGAGAATGAGATTATGAAAAAAATACGAACTATTATTTTATTAATTGTAGTTATTATAATAATTATTTTTGTTGGAATAAAAATCCAAAACGGAGCAAAAGATGAAAGTTCTCAGGATTTAGATTTAGGTGTTTCCACTCAAGTCATCGAAGTGAAACGACAAAACATGCAAAAAAGTGTGAGTTATAGCGGTATTATGGAAGCAAAAAGTTCAGTAACGTTGGCATCAAAGATGACGGCGGAGGTTGTAGAAGTCTATTACAATGAAGGGGATTATGTTGAAGCGGGATCAACTATTGCGAAATTAGATGATAGTCAACTCGTTGCAAGTAAAGAAACCGTGAAGAGTAAATTAGATACTTTACAGGTGAATTATAAATATTTGGAAAAAGAAGTAGCTGATTATTATAATTCGAATCCGGCGGTGATTACAGTTGAAAGATTGAAAGCTGATATCGAATATGTTAGTGATGAAAAGGAAAAAATGGAAATTTTATTTAATGATGGAATTGTGTCACGTAATGCATATGATGAAATAGACCATCAGTTAAAGACAATGCAAAGTCAATTAGATGAAGCGCAATCTAATGTAGAGAATAATTATGACAGCATGAAAAATCAGTTAAATGTTTCCTATGCGCAGTTGAAAGAATTAGAAACAACTGTTAAAGAAATGAATCTCAATATTGAAAATTCTGAAATTCTTGCGCCTATTTCAGGCAATATACGTATGATTGCAAAGGAGCCGGGAGATCTGGCAATTGGTGGACAACCTTTTGCAATCCTTGATGATCGGTCAGTTATGACAGCAAAGGTATCAATTGTCGAAAAAGATTTGGGGGTTATTAAGAAAAATGGAGAAGTGCATTTAAAACTCACAGGTAGAGATGAACCGATTTATGCTGAAGTGACAAGAATTTCACCATATATGAACAACGTAACAAAGATGATTAACATTGAGATTGATTTAGAAAAAGAAGAAATAAATAAAGATATTATTATTGGTAGTAGTGTACAAGTAGAATTTATAACATCGCGTGCTAATAATCAGCTTGTTGTTGATCGACGAAGCTTAGATGAACAATTAGATGGACAATTTGTATTTGTGATTAAAGAGGGTATTGCTGTTAAAACTCAAATAAAAACAGGTATGGAAGTTGATGATCTAGTTGTTGTAGAGTCAGGGCTTAATGAAGGTGACCTTGTTGCGATTAAAAATTTATCCAACATATATGATGAAGCAAAAGTTTTCATATATGAAAGTGAGGGAGAATAATGAATATTGGAAAATTTTCAATAAAATTCAAGTATTTTGTCTTAGCTTTGACAATAGCAATCATGATATTTGGTCTATATTCAAGAGCAACACTAAAATCACAACTTTCACCGGATACAAATTCACCGGCAGTGACGGTGATGGCACAGTACCCGGGAGCCAGTGCACAGGATGTTATCAAAGATGTTGTTAAACCAATGGAAGATGTATTTGGAAGTTTAGACGGAATTAAAAATATTAAATCCACGGGACAAGACAATATAGCATATATTCGTCTTGATTTTAATTATGGAATCAATGTTGATCAAGCTGCAATTGACGTTCAAAATGCATTAAGCCGTATTGACAATCAACTTCCTAATAATTTGCCGACGCCTAAGGTGCTAAAATTTAACACATCAGATAAACCGATTGTAACAATAAGTTTAAGTAGTGATTCCGTTGATTTAAAATCGGTACGACAGCTTGCAGAAGAAAAAATTGCATTTGAATTACAATTGGTTGATGGCGTTGCTAGTGTTAACTATTTTGGGGGATATGAATCTGAAGTTCAAATTCTTCTAGATCGTAATCAATTAAATAATTATGGATTAACCCTTGATCAGGTTAATCAGACATTAGCCACGAGTAATATTAAGGCTCCGGGAGGCAAGATTACCGATAATAACAAAGAAATATTAGTTAGAGTCGAAGAAGAATTTTTAAACATTGATGATTTGAAAGAGTTGAAAATTAAAACAGTAGATGGGAACAGCGTATATCTAGGTGATCTGGGAGAAATCACAATAACAGAAGGTGAGAAAGAAAGCGCTTATATTTACCAAGACTCAGAAGCAATTGCTATTATGGTAACAAAAAAGACAGATACAAATACGGTCGAAGTCGTTGAAAACATAAAAAATGAAATTGAAAATCTTGAGAAAAAATATCCATTTATTCATTTTGAATTAGCACAAGATGATTCTGTGTTTACGACGCAAATGATTGATAACATGACAACAAGTGTACTTATGGCATTATTGTTTACGATGCTTATTATTATTCTTTTCATTGTGAAAATTAATCAATCATTAGTCGTCGGTGTGTCCATGCCTCTTGTTTTTATGTCAACGCTTGGACTTATGAAAGCGTTTGGTATGAAGTTAGATATGGTGACTTTGTCAGCACTTATTCTTAGTATTGGATTTGTTGTAGATGCAGCCATCGTTGTAGTTGAAAACATTATGGCGCATTTTAAAAGCAAAGGAATTGTGGAAGCGGCAATTGACGGAACGAATGAAATCGCTTTGCCGAGTATCGCTGGGGTGACAACAACGTTAATTGTATTAATACCTTTACTTTTTATAGAGGGATTTGTAGGAGAGATGTTTAGACCCTTGGCGATGACAATTATTTTTGCAATTACCTCATCAATAATAATTGCACTTATTATTATCCCCTTATTTAGTGTGCTATTTGATAAAATTACTTTTTATAGAGTCGAAAAAATCATTCGTGTTTTTACGAATCCATTTAATAAAACAATGGAATGGCTTTTAAATATTTACACAATTTTATTAAAAAAATCATTAAAACATAAAACGCTAATGTTTGCTAGCATTCTTATTTTAATGGGACTTAGCGTTTATTTTATGGCGAATAATGGTCTTGAGATGCTTCCAAAATTCGATGGAGGAACGAGCTTTGTTTCTGTTGAATTAGAAGGTGGAAGTAAAGTAGAGGATACACAAAAAGCAGTTTCAAACATACAAGATTTTTTGAAGAATGAAGAAAATGTTATAAGTTATGACATCCAAATTGGTTATGAAAAAGACAGTAGCATGATTGGTGACTTTGGAATCATGGGTACAAATCAAGCGCTTTTTACGATTAATCTTAAACCGAGAACTGAACGGGAAGAAACCATATGGGAATTTCAAGAACGTTTGAGATCTGAAATAGAAAAAATACCAGATATAAAACGTTTTGTAGTTAAAGAAAAAGGTGGAACCGCGACATCAAGTTCATCAGCACCTCTAGATATACGCGTGACAGGGGAAGATGAAGATGTTTTGTTTATGATTGCGACGGATATGAAAGAAAAAATTCAAGAAATAGAAGGTACGACGAATATATATTTGAGTGCAAACATGGATAATCAGCAAATTATGATTAAAACCGATGACAATCAACTTCAAAAATTGGGGTTAAGCAATGCAATAGTCTCAAGACAAATATATACAGCCATTGAAGGGGTCAAAAGTACAACAATGGATATTGATGATGCTGAAAACTTAGAAGTTTTTGTAATGTACGAAGAACGGTATAGAGAGTCAATCGATGATTTGATGGATGTTAAAATTGTGTCGCCAACAGGTACTCAAGTGCCATTAAGAGAAATTGCAGAAATAGAAACGGAAACTCGAACCAATATAATTACGAAAGAAAACATGGAACATACCATTGATATTTATGGATATACAGAAGGAAGAGCATATAGTCATATAACATCAGACATTAATAAAGTCATTGAAAACTATCCTGTTCCTTCAGGTTTTAATATTGAGTTGACCGGAGAAAGTGCGGATATGGGAGAATCAATGCGAGATATGATTTTCCTACTTATCTTGGCGATAGTTTTCGTATACTTAATCTTGGTTCCTCAATTCAAATCATTCTTGCATCCGCTTACTATTATGATGTCGATTCCATTGGTAGTTATTGGTGTAGCACCGGCATTATGGTTAGCAGATATGTATATTTCTATGCCGGTACTTCTCGGATTTATATTACTAGCCGGTACGGTTGTAAATAATGCGATTTTAGTTATAAATCAAATTATTAGTAATAGAGAAAAAGACATGGCAATTGAAGATTCTGTAGTTAATGCGATTCAAACGCGTTTTCGTCCGGTTATGATGACGGCTTTATCGGATGTTGTAGGAATGCTTCCGTTGGCCTTACAATTAGCACTTGGATCAGAACGGTTTTCACCACTAGCAGTAACCGTTATAGGGGGGATCTTATCTGCGACCTTCTTAACACTCATAGTGATACCGGTGCTATTTGTTGTTTTTGAAAAAGCTGATTCTTTAGCGCAGGAAGTGTGAACATTTTGTTCACACTTTTTGTATATTCAAAGGATTATTTGCTAGCTGGTGGTGACGGATATACGATGCCAAAGGAGGGCCTAGATAGGTCATTGGGCTGGTGAGCGTTTACTTATGACGAATCCATTTTCAACGGATAATGTATTGAGACCAAAACCTTCCACTAATCCAATAAGTGCGTCTGTTTTGCCATGTAAGACAAATTTGACAGACTTGTCTTGTTGGGAAGCTGCATCACTAATCATAAGGCGTCGAACATCGGCAGAGAGTGATTCATAATCCTTCGTCAAGCTTGTAAATGGCTGAGGTCCATACGAAGGACAAAATTCATGATAAAGTGTTTCAAAACCATAGTTGCTCTTGCCTGTCGATGTGGCATATTGATGGCTGATATATTCAATGAGCATGGCATAGGCATATCCTTGATTTTCCATGAGAAGTTTGATATTATTTGCAGTTACTTGAATCTTGTTATTTTCGAGCGCTTGAGCAATATTAAATCGAGGGGAAAGCAGTGTTGAAGTAGAGATTCCATGGAAAGCACTCGATTGTAAAAATGTGTCTAGACTACGTGATTTGTGGGAAGGCATTGAAAGAGAAGTTTTGGATACATATAAGGTAGATATACCTAAACACGGAACCAAAGTTTTTGTGGTACAATAGTTATATAGGAAAGAATTCGATAGATATGGAGGAACTTGATGAAAGCAAAATTTGTTATGATTGGTTATGGTTGGCGGGCTGATTTTTTTTATCGGATTGCAAAATATTTACCGGATACCTTTAGCATCTGTGCTGCCGTT
>ASRK01000086.1_pt1 | contig 18400 bp, 16 predicted proteins | sample 693218 | NCBI WGS metagenome assembly ASRK01 (sample SAMN02169240, study PRJNA158439) | bioreactor metagenome | isolation source: day 48 sample from continuous culture bioreactor inoculated with sediment... | place: Germany: Bremen
AGAAAAATCACCTTATTTTCATTCCGGGCTTTTTGTAGTGCTTCCTCTCCCCACGGATACCAATCTACGGGGTTATATGCATGGGCTTTCAAATATGGTGATGTTTCATTAATAAGTTGATTCGGTTGATTTTTTTCCACAACTTTCACTCCTTTAAATTTCAAAAAGGCTTACCTTAGAATTAAGCTTGTCCGAGGATGTTAAGATATTTTGTCCTACATTCGCAATCTCTTCTATTGAATTTGTTTGTTCTTCTATTGAAGAAATCACTTGTTGTGTAGACGCAGCATTTTCTTCTGCAATTGTTGACAAATTATCCAAAGCCTCAATAATATCATCTTTCATTATACGCATTTTTTCACCGGATACATTGAATTGCTTCATTAAATTTTCTAATTCTTTTATTGAAGTTGCTATCAATTCAAACTTTTCTCGCGTATTTGCAACACTAGTATTTTGTTGATTTGACGAATTAGAGACTCTCTCTATAGTTTCCACAACAGCATCAGAGTTTATCTGCAAGGCTGTCACGACTTCACTTATCTCGCTCGTCGATTGGTTTGATTGTTCTGCAAGCTTTCGAATTTCATCTGCTACAACTGCAAAACCTTTTCCTGCTTCTCCAGCTCTAGCTGCCTCTATTGCTGCATTTAGCGCTAATAAATTCGTCTGATCTGCAATAGAAGATATAACGTTACTAGCTTCACCAATCTGATTGGCACTTTTATTTGTTTCGAGTATCACATTATATACTTCTTCAATGGCTACGCTAGTGACTCCAGATATCTCTGATAAATTTTCCATTTCATTTAATCCAGCATCCACCAATTGATTGACCTCTTTCGAAGAAATGTTAAGTTTCTCAATATAATCTTTATTTGCTTCAATTATTTCGCCTAATTCAGAAACTTTATCTGCGCCTGATTCGATGCTTTGCACTTGATCTGTTGCTCCCCCTGCTATTTCTTCAGCCGTTTTTGTGATTTCCCAGGCACTTTTTCGAATTTCTTCTAAATTCAAAGCTAACTTCTCAGCATTATTATTCGTTCCGCTTGCACTTTGCTGAATTTCACTAATCAAATCTCCTAATTTATCAATGGTAACATTTGTTGCCATTGCCAACTTAGCAAACTCATCTTTACCATTAACTTGTGCCTTTTGTTTAATTACTCCTACACTTATATTATGCAGATGATTCATATGTTTTTTCAACGGTTTTATAATCATCTTGCGCATAAAAAAATACACAATTACATTAATAACAATAATATTTATTAATGTATTTATGTAGGCACCAATATTTCCAGTAACAAGACCAACTCTATGCACAAAATCATTAATAATTTGAGCTATTGGGGCACTCACCAAGAAAGTAAATGTTATTATAATTATAATTTTTAAGGCAATACTGTTGACAAAATTAAAGTTAGTTAGTTCATTAAAGTTTGATCTTCGTTTTTCATTAATTATTTCACTCATCACTTCATCTCCTCATTCTATTTATTAATCGACTAATTACACATATATTTTACCACGAGCATTATTCTTCGTCAAAATTATTAAAGGCAACAAATCCTTGGTTTTTTATACATTAGCTCTGTACTCGTTTCTTTATGAAAAAAATGAGTATAAGCGCTAATACTACTGCACTAACACCAATAAGCATAAACAAAAGCCAATCTATATTTTTTTCTATGCTAGATGCGTCTTTTTCTATCTCTTTTTCAATAACCACACTTCGAAAACTTGTAACACCTGCATCACTTTTGGCAAAAAAAGTAATCTTGTTTTTTCCATCTTCTAAAAAAATAGTATGTATAAACTCCCCATTTTCGTCTAATTGAACACCTTGCCCGTTAATCGTCAATTCTGAACCATTCTCAACGCTTCCGGTAATCGTCACTTGATCTGCGGTATATATTTTCCCATATAAATCTTCATTAATATCTATACTCGGTGGTAGTGTATTATAATATATATTACCACTGACGCGATAAATGACACGATCTTCTCCTTCAAATGAAGCCTCATATTGATTGCTTCCGGATTCTAAAGCAATCGAAATCGAATCTTGTCCTTGAATGAGGTATGTATAAAGCTTCTCGTTAAGGATTACTTCTAGTATATTTTCATTGATCGAATAATATGACAACTTCAATCTTGAAGATAGGGTCTCCCCCTCTACTGCCCTTTTCAAAAATTCCCCATGCATTAAATCAATATTTTTTCTCTTGAGTAGGGTGAACTGATCCTCTGACTTAACATACAAAGCAATTGACAGCGTTTCTATCTCTTGGGGATAAAAAAATAGGGCAAGGTCTTCTCTTGTTGTTTCTTTAAGAATGGGTTCTTGAGTATTGCCATCAGCTTCAACAATTAAAAGATATTCTGCATCTCCTCTTCTCGACTGTAATTCTTCCCAACGAACGACACCTGTTAACTGTTCTGAATCAATGTACACATAAAAATCATCACCCGTATCCGTATCTTCAAGCTCAATAATGTCAATAATATCAATCATTTCTTCAGCATGAATAGGATTCGGGTATTGAATCATAATAGAAAATATCAATAATATAAAAAATAATCTTCTCATGGATTCTCCTCTTTCTTTTGAGCTAAAAACCTTTGCGCCTTTAAAAATCCTTTATTCTTATATTATAACATTTTGGCAACAAAATCACATTAAAAAAAGCTACCCCGAAGGATAGCCTTTTTATTGATATACTACATGCCAAGTTCAGCAGCTTTTTCAATTAATTCTGTTTCTAACATTTCAAGTGTTTCTTGTGGATCAACACCACCCATACATGCTTCGATTGCTTGATTGATGATTGGGTACATACCACTGATCTCAACTTGCGCTTGCCAATCTTTTACATTTTCAGTAGGTGTGTTGGCAATCTCATCTTGGAAAACTTCATATGCCGCTTGATAATCGCCATAGTCCGGAGATGCCGCTAAACGAGGTGATAAGAATGGAACACCACCAGTAAATTTATCATGATTTTCACCTTTAGCCATAAATTCGATAAATTGTAACGCTTCAGCTTCTTGTCCAGATTCTGTTACTGCAGTCAATCCTTTTCCACCTAAAATCGTTGAACGTGTACCGCCTTCTCCTATTGGCATTGGAACTACGCCCCAGTTAAACGCTAAATCTTGATAAGCAGCAACGAACCAGTTACCTGACATATGAAAACCATATTGGCCTGTCTGGAATAATTCATTTGGATTGGCAGCTCCTGCCCATACGGATGGATCTAAGGTTCCATTTGAATTCATTCGTTGAAGTGTTGATAAGGCATCTATAGCCGGTTGCTCTGTTAAAGCAGAATCTGTGTACGGTGTGTTCCAGATTTGTCCTCCAAATTGATAAACCATTGGGAAGAATCTATGCGCTTTATTGTCAAAAACACCTGGATATGCCACACCATCTGCGCCAATTAATTTTTCCATTTCACTTTCAAACTCAGCCCAAGTCCATGTTTCCCCTAATGTTGGATAATTCACTCCATGAGCATCAAGCAAGTCAAAGTTTACAAATAAACCGTTTGCAGTTACATCCATTGGAAGTACAATGGCTTCGCCCGCCGCATTAAAATAAACATTTGTATAATCATCTTTATTAAATGCATCATCTAACGGTACTAAAAACTCTTTGAATTCTGCAATATGTCCTTCAGTTGCTCGCATTAAGGCTGGTGACTCGCCACCACGGATCATTGTTTTTACTTTAGCTGAATAATCATCATAAGCTAAAACAACAAGTTCGATTTCAATGCCGGTTTCAGCCGTAAAGTCATCGATAATACCTTGCATAACTTCACCTTCAACTCCGTCATTCCACCAAAGCATTTGAAGTGGATCGCCTGATGGTTGTGCTTGCGCATCATTGTCGTCTGTATTCTGAGTATCATCTGTTGCTGTAGTATCTTCTGTTGCAGTCGTATCTTCTTGCGTATCTTGCTGTGTATCGTCATCACTGCCACAACCTGCAAATAGAGACATAACCAATACAAGTACCAATAATAAACTAAATTTTTTCATTTTGTTCCTCCTCCAATTATATAATGAATAGATAAAGTAATTCTAGGTGTTTTTACGAGCACCTAACTCTATATTAAATGTGATAGATATCTAATCTAGCACAATAATATTAAATATTAACCTTTCATACCACTTGTTGCTGTACCTTGAACAAACTGTCTTTGGAATATCAAGAAAATAATAAGCATCGGAATCATTGAAATCGCTGACATTGCTAACATAGCATTCCAATTGACTGCATATTCTCCTGAAAAGTTCGATATTGCTAATTGTAATGTGTACTTTTGGGGATCATTTATGGCAATCAAAGGCCATACATAATCATTCCATCTCCACATAAACGAGAATATACCAAGTGTAGCAATGGCTGGTTTAGCATTGGGTATAATGATCGAAGTAAAAATTCTCCATTCACCTGCCCCATCAATACGTGCACTTTGCATTAACTCATCCGGAATCGTTACTAAAAACTGTCGCATAATAAATATTCCGGTTGGCGTTGCAGCCGGTGGAATAATCAAAGCCCACAAGCTATTATATAGCCCAGTTAATTTCAACATATCAAAAATCGGAACCATGATAACTTCAAGGGGTAGCATGATTGTCGATAAGATAATAATCATAATCACATTCATCCCTTTAAACTTGAATTTAGCCAAGGCATAACCTGACATTGTGTTAATAATAACCATAATCACTGTACTTATGATGGCTACAAAAGCTGAGTTCAAAATATAACGACCAAAATCGCCTTGTCCAATTGCATCTGTATAACCTTCTAATGTCCATTCTTTTGGAAAAAATGATACACCTCCGGAAAACAATTCAGTACTTGATTTAAATGAGTTTAAAATAATGTAAAGTACCGGTAGCAGGAAGACCATTACAAAGAAAATAGCAGCAACATATAAAAACACTGTAAATTTATTGGATTTTTTCATGTCTAGTCAACCTCCCTGTTTAAAATAAAGTTAATTCCCGAAAAAATTGTTACGATGACCAACATGACAACACTCATTGCACTTGCATAGCCAATTTCGTTACCCATGAATGCTGCTTCATAGATATGCTGTACGATAAATCGTGTCGCATTATAGGGTCCACCACTGGTAAATGTAACCATCATCGGATAGACTTTAAACACTTGCATCGTTGCTAATATAATAACCATCAAACTCGTAGGTTTAATGACCGGAAGCGTAATGTAGAAAAACTTCTGAATCGTATTCGCTCCGTCAATCTTAGCAGCTTCATATAATGTATGTGGAATGCTTAATAATCCACCAATAAATATAATCATGTAATATCCGGCTTTACTCCAAACCATGATAAAAACAGCACCCCACCAAGCAAAATTTGGATTTGTTAGTGTTTGAATACGACCGATACCAATTTTTTCTAAAATCGCATTAAAGATTCCAAAAGTATCACCAAAAATCCATTGCCACATAACCCCGACAACAATAAATGAAATCATTACCGGCCAATAGAAGGTTGCTCTGAAAAATGCTTTTCCTCGAATCTCTTGTATAATAATCATTGCTAGCACAAGAGAGATTACATAAATCAAGGGTATTGTTACTGCTACATATTTCATCGTATTCAATAAAGCATCAATAAATTTCGGATCTTTTGTGAATAACTCAACATAATTATCTAAACCAATGAATACCGGATCTCGCAAACCATCAAATCGTGTAAACGAATAGTATATTCCCATAATAGCTGGTGTTATAATATATACCAAAAAAATGAAAAGGTTCGGTGCTAAAAACAAATAGGGCACACTTTTTTGTCGAAACATATACATGCCATAAGAACCGCGTTTATTTCCCATAAGAACTCCTTCCTTCACTATTCATCTTATATAATACAAAGCCTAAGATTGACCAAACTACAAGGGCTACAATCGACTCATTCGACAAAAAACCCGGTGACGTTGGTATAACTAGAAGCAAGATGAATATACTACTAAAAATAGTTGCCATTAAACCAACAATTCGTTCCCATCCTTGACTAATCTTAAATGCCGTCCATGACGTATAAAAGAAAATCATTGCTCCACCTAATGCTGCCATTCCCACAATCCATCCAATCACTTGTCGCCCAAAAAAAGGCGTTGCAGCAATAATAATGAGAATAAATCCAATTGTATGATAGGGTGTATCATACTTTTTATGTTTTAAGGAAAATCTTGGTGGCAATAATCCATCTTCACTCATACTATACATCACGCGTGTGGCTCCCATAAAGAAACTATTAACGCCTGAGAAAATAGCAAAAGCAAGTCCTGAGGTGACTAAAAACAATCCCGGTGTACCAAATAAATTTCGTATTGCTTCACCTGTTGCCCATCCATTATATCCTTGTAGGTCCGCTCTTGAAAAGGAAGATGCCGTTAATACAAGTAACATTTGATAGATAAAAAAACCACAAATCAAGGATAAGACCGTCAAAAAAATCACTTCTTTATATGGTAGCTTGGCTTCACTTGCCACCTTTGGTATATTGGAAACACCATAATATGCCCAGGGTGTTATTACCAAAATAGAGATGATTTCACTTAGCTTTATTTGTCCTTGACTAAAGTGAAGATTTAAAGGCGCCGCTGTAAAATCCATTTTTCCCAATCCAAAGAAAAAGATTGAAAAAACAATAATAATCAATGCAACTGTCACTACATTTTGAACATGTACCACCGCCGTAACACCTTTTAACATAAACCAACTAAAAATCAAAATAACCAAAACACTAATTAATGCTTCTCCAAGTGTAACCGGATATCCAGCCACTTGATATAATTGAATAAAATCAGTATCTGGGTACAAAACATTTTTGAATATAAGCGCAAAGGACGTTGTATTTAATGCCGCTATACCTATAAACACAATAAGCAAAAACCATCCGACAACAAACGTATGCTTCCTTGCAAATGCAAGTTTACTATATGAATATTCGCCACCCGTCGAATTTGGCGACTTATTTAATATGATCCCATAACACGCTGCAATTGTTGATACCATGATGACGCCTATAAGCATAGCAACCATAGTACTTAATACGCCTGCCTCAGGTAAAAACTTGAGTCCGGGTTGCATAAAAGCTCCCCATCCGACCATTCCACCAATTGACAGGGTTAGTAAACCGAGTCTCGAAACTTTCTTCTCCATGCTACCTCCAGGCTAACGATTACTTATTGTCAAAGTTATCTGCTTCGATTTTTTTTACTTCATCTCGTGCTTTTTTCAAAAAGTCTTGTCGCCATTCTTCAAGTCCTTCTGTAAAATCAGTATTGAGAAACTTCTTAGCGATGTCAATACCCATGTTTTCTGCAATAATCCAACCACCCATGGTAAGTACATTTGCATCATTAATGGCACGACATTTTTCTGCGGCATAGATACTCTCTACAACAGCTGCATGTACACCTTTAAACTTATTGGCAACAATGGCCATTCCCATCCCTGTTCCACAACATAAAATACCTTTTTCATATTCTTTATCTTGAATTTTCTTGGCTACAATCGGTGCAACTTGATGGAAAGGATAGGGTGACTCTACGTCAAGTGTTCCACAATCTTCAACCTCATAACCATCTTCAATTAAGGATTTTTTTACTGCCTCTTTTAAATAAAAACCTGACTTATCGGATCCTATAATTATTTTTTTCATGCCTTCTTCTCCTTTTTTGCTAAAACTTCTCTACAACTATCCACAATATTTTTAGCTTTTAACCCAAACTTTTCTGCTAAAAAGTCTTGCATTCCAACTTCTCCGAAGTGGTCTTTAACTCCGACACGTTTCATAGGTACCGGATAATTTTCACCTAAACATTCAGCAACGGCACTGCCTAGACCGTTCAAAATATTGTGATTCTCTGCCGTTACAATAGCACCTGTTTTTTTTGCCGCTTCGATAACAGCTTCATTATCAAAGGGTTTAATTGTATGCATATCGATAACTGTCGCAGATATACCTTCTTCAGCCAGCATCTCACTTGCTACAATCGCTTCATGAACCATAATTCCGCTAGCAATTATGGCAATATCTCCACCTTCTTTAAGGACATTTGCTTTTCCCAGCTCAAAAGTCGCTCCTTCTTCATACACAATCGGCGCTTCCCTACGCAAGAGACGAAGATATACAGGTCCGTCATGGTCAACAATCTGCGGGAACATACCGGCTAATGACACACCGTCGACCGGTTCTACCACTGTCATACCGGGGATATTACGCATAATAGCAACATCTTCCATACTCATATGCGTTCCTCCGTTAAGCATGGCAGTTATACCCGGATCACTACCGATAATCTTGACGTTGTTTTTTGCATAGCTTACGCTAATAGTAATTTGATCACAGCATCTACGTGTCGAAAAGGCTGTAAATGTATGTGTAAAAGGAATCATTCCGGAAACCGAAAGTCCGGCGGCTGCACTAATCAAGTTCGCTTCAGCAACACCCACATTAACCATACGTTCCGGAAACCGATTCTTAAACTCATGCGTTCCACTTGCCAGCATTAAATCTGCTTCAAGGTAACATAATTTTTCATTTTTCTCCGCTTCTTCCAGAAGCAAATCTACCATAATTTCTCGCATCCATCGTCCTGTAAGTTGCATTATATCACCTTCTTCTCGTCTAATTCTTGAACAGCACGTTTCCATTGTTCCTCAGATATTTGCATGTTATGTGAGAATACTTCATTTTCACAAAAATATGCACCTTTACCTTTAATTGTATCCATAATAATCATCGAAGGTCTTCCACGCATGTTTTTTGCAGTAATGATCGCACGTTGAAGAGCTTCAATATTATGGCCGTCAATCACTTGCACATGCCAGCCAAAAGATTTCCACTTGTCATCTAAGGGATATAATCCATTCACTTCCTCAATGGAACCATCAATTTGCATTTTGTTGTAATCCGTAAATGCGATGAGACGATCTAATTTTTGACTATTTGCCAACATGGCCGCTTCCCAGACTTGGCCTTCTTGTGTCTCACCATCGCCAATACAAACATATGTCCAATAATCTTTCTTTTGCATTCTTGCACCGATAGCAAGTCCTACAGCACATGAAAATCCTTGTCCTAAGGAGCCCGTTGTCATATCAATACCAGGTGTCATGCTTCGGTCACAATGACTAGGTAATTTTGTATTAGGTCTGTTTAGCGTATCTAATAAGGCCTTGTCAAAATATCCTTTTAATGCTAATGCTGCATATAAGGCCGGTCCGCCATGTCCTTTAGAAAGAACAAAACGGTCTCTATCTTCTTTGCTTGGATCATTGGCATCAATGTCCATTACATCAAAATAAAGTACAGATAATAAGTCACATATGGAAAGACTTCCGCCAATATGACCGACACCAAGTTTTCCGATGCTTTCTATTGTCAGTTTTCTAATCTCAATTGCTTGATTTTCTAAATAATTCTTTGTATTCATTTTGCCACCTCAAAGTATGGATTTTAATAGCGTGTACAGGTTCTCTCGTGTTACTTTCACAGGTGTAAAGTTTATAAGCGCTGCCTTCATAGATACATCAACAATATGGTCTAAGTCAGTTTCTTTAACGCCTAATTCACTAAGTTGTGTCTGCAAACCAATGTTTGTCATGACTGAACTTAATCGTTCGCCAAATGCATCAATTGAATCATATCCTAGAATATTCATTAAATAATCCATTTTATCAACATTTCCCGGATAAACAAACTTTGTAAACGCCGGAAGAGTAATACTACATGCTAATCCATGGCTTGCTCCGAAGTCAACGGTTAGAGGAAAACTCACTGCGTGAATAGCTGTTGTTTTTGTTTGACTAAATGAAATTCCCGCTGTGACACTTGCAAAAGCCATATTTTTTCTCGCTTCAACATTTGTAGGATCTTTTACCGCTGTTTCAATGTTATCTAAAATTGTTCGGATGACCGATATGGATAAAGCATCTGAAATCGGATTAGCATTAACACTCCAATAAGCTTCGATTGCATGGGTAAATGCATCCATTCCGGTTGATGCTGTAATATGTGCCGGTAAGGTATGGGTCAAGCCAGCATCAACGAGTGCAATGTCCGGCCAAAAGTATGGTGAAGCAAATGGCATCTTAATCCCGGTATCTTTATTGGTATAAACACCGATATTGGTCACTTCACTTCCTGTCCCTGCTGTTGTCGGAATACAAATTAGCTGTGCTTTTCTTGGTTTGAGTTCTCGATCTCCTGAACTGTAATAGTCCAGTATACTTCCGTCATTATCGATAAGGCATGCCACCATTTTCGAAGCGTCCATGGCACTTCCGCCACCTAAGCCAATAACAACATTTACATTGTTGTCTCTTGCTAAAGCCGTTGCCTTATCGACAGTTTGACATGATGGATTGGGTTCAATTTCGTGGAAATAGACAACATTGGAAATTCCTGTTTGTTTGGCTACTTCTTCAGCCATACCATTCTTATATAAAAACGGATCACACATCATTAATAGACTGTCACCTGTAACAAGTTCACCCAATTGCTGAATGGCACCATCTTCAAAAACTAATTTTGTTGGCATGTAATAATTAAACTTGTTCATTCAATCACCTCTTATTTTTTCACTACGTAAACGGTTGGTGTTTTATATGTTTTTCCGTTGATCTCAATATCAACATACGTATAATTTCCTGTATCCGTTAAATTAACGATTCCTTCTTTTGTTACAAGCACGGTATCTTCAACTTTTGCACCTTGCAAGGTCGGATTAAAGGCATAAAGCTCGTTTTCTCGTATACGATGCTCTGACTCTGACATAGCCTTTAATTCACGAGGGATAAATCCTGTCAAACCACCTTGATGATGGAATTTTTCTTCTCCCGGATACCCTTCTTTAGCATATACATCAACTGCCTTTTGGTATACCTGACCTAATGTACTTCCAATCTCTAGATTATCCAGAAATGTTGCATTAACATAAGCACATTTTATATGTTTTTCTATCATTGCTTCATCGGCTTCAATAAGCACATCTCTAGAAATCGATGTGATCAACCCATTACGTCGTGCACATATACCTATTAAGGCATAATTCTTGAGCTTTGCACCATTCATGACCGGATGTCGATAGGATAATGCACGTTCATCAAAACCTATTAAAATGGTAATGGGTTCAATGTTTTGTTCCCAGAGAGCTTTTGAAATCTGTCCGGCAAGTTCATATTCTGTCATCCCAGGTGTTAAGGCTTTACATATATTTTCCAGGGTCCTTGCTGATTCCAATGAAAGTTGCTTGATTTGTTCTATATCATAGGGGGTCATCACGGTACGAATTGAAAAGAGTTCAGCTGCCAGGTCATTTTCACTAGCAAGTCTTAAATTCTTTGTCAACTCTTCCATAATCAAAGCACGTTTTTGGGGTTGGTCCCATGGGAAAGATTGCTTTTCAACCTGTGGATGTGCATCTAACTGCTCATTATATAATCGATCAATTTCAATGTTCTCACTAATCAGAACAACTTTTTCTTGTGTTATAAGTAAACTTCCACATGCTGCTGTTGATGCTAAGCCTATAAAGCCACGTCCACCACTTATATAGCTAAAGTTTGCTTGCGAATTAATCTCAATCGCATCGAAGTCACTTTCGGACAAGATGTCTCGAATTTTATTCACTTTATCATTAACATTGTCTATTCTATTCATAGCCATTATCTCAATATATACTTTCTAACAATTTTCACTAAATCATCATAACCTTCGCTAAATTGTATGAGTGTATCTAATGTCGCTCCATAAGTGTCAAATTCATCCGGAGTCATTCCATCCGGCTCATAAGCTTGTATAAACTCAGGAATCGTTTTTAGTTGGTCCAACCATTCTGCTTTAACCGGTTCATCCATCTTCTCAACGACTTCAATATCACTACCATTAATTTTACGTTGGAAGGCTGCCGGAATCGTTCCTAGAATATCGCCACCAACTAATGCTGTCCAGTGATGAATATTTCTAAAGGCTGCCGTTAATAGTTTTGTTTTGTAGTTTTTCTCTTTATAGATTCGATAATAATTTTTACAGCAAGCAATTCCGGCCCACTCTAATGCTTCCGCATCAATAAGACGATCTTGTGTTGCCATTACTTTTTTCATATGATCATCTGTACGTCCACTCATAATTGTACATACCGGTGTAATCTCTGAGTTGTCTTTGCCCTCGTCTTGACGTCGTTTAAGAGCACGTTCAACGGCTTCTGCTACAGCTACGGCTTGTGGTACTGTAAAGCATACGGTTGCATTGATAGAAACACCTGCATATGTTGCTTCTTCTATGGCTTCTATTCCTGCTTTTGTTGCAGGAATTTTCACCTGTACATTTGGAGCCAAAGTATTAAAATATAACGCTTGTTCTAGTAATAAGCCCGGATTCTTACAATACTTTGTATTCGTTTGAATCGAAATACGTCCGTTACCTGTTTTAGGGTCAAAGATTGGCTCTAATCGCTTGGCGCCGTCTAATGCCATGCGTTCAATCATTTTCCAGGCAATATCATCTTCTGTTGCTGTTGGATTTTCCTTGATTTCGTTCATTAAAATTTCTTCATATATATCCATGTTATTTTCAAGAACTTTTTTTACGATAATCGGATTGGTTGTTGCACCTATACAATTATTTTCTAATGCATAATCTAAATCTTTTAAATCACAAGAATCATTCCAAAAGTTTGTTTTTGTCTTTAAACTTGTTTCTTTTAAAACAGTCATCTTTGCCTCCTTAGTATTCGCATATTTCTGCATTTAAATATGTTGCCAATGTTTTTAACTCTTCGCTTATATCATCATATGCTACGACATAATGTGGCTCCCATCCATCTTTGACACTTGCGTTGACAATATCCACCGATTTTTCTTTGGTTTGAAATACAAGTGATGTACCTAAAAATTGCTGTTCTTTATCAAGAACTTCGCCTTTACTTATGAAGAAACGTATACTTCCGTCAGGTTTTCGTCCGACGCGAAATACGGTTGCTTTTTCTGCCGGCTTACACCCAAATTCCATGGTTGGTCCTATTTTACGATTTGGATGAACACCTGTTTGTGCACCTTTTTTGGCATGGGCTAGACTACAAGCTGCTGTACCGCAATGCCAAAATGTAATAGTACTTTCATCCATATCTAAGGATACCGGATCGCCAAAAAATACACTTTGTCCTGTTAATTGCATTCCGATAAGCATTGAGAGCGCTCCATAAGAATCTGCCTCACAAGATGCGGCTACATTGTTATCATTTAACATTCCTAAAACGCCACAAACTGGTGTACCATACTCGACAAAATAATCCGGCCAACATCTTGAGGAAACTGCGGCTATATTGTTATCTTCGACAAATTCATTATAGGCTTTATACAATCGCACAAAGTCGATGACATTTTCTCTCGGTATGGAATCAAGATTTAGCATGCGCTCCTGGGCATTTTCCATATATGATGTGCATTCTTCTTCGCTAAAAGATCTTGCTTTTGTCATGAGCTCACGTGCTTCGATGGCAATATGGCCCATACCGAAATAGCGTGCTATTTCTGCATCTAATCCGCGTCCAAATCCAAATCCCGGTGGTGTATGACCAATGGATGCAATGGTCATGCTCTTTAAGTCTTTTTTTAATTTTGAAGCTTTCACTGTTGAACGAATTTTACTAATAACACGTTCATCTTGAGGCGCTCCCCAAATATATTCAAAGGCTGTTTTTCCTAAGTGATACATTAAGTTTCCTGCGGAATAAGCACCTGTTAAGGAATTTAATCGTAAGCGTCCACCATCAATAACTGGCTCTTGTAATGTCCAAAGTAAAACATCGCCATCAAGTGTTCGCATAATTTCTGATGCATACTCGGAATGTGCAAATGCATTATTTTGAATAATGATTAAATCCGCTGTTTTATTTTCGATAAAACTCTTTACTGCATCTATAGATAGTAAAGGTTCTTCCGGGCATTCGATTTGATCCGATATACTTTTTAATAATTTCACCGATAATTCAAACTGTTCTTGTATGCTCTCACGGTGAAATGTGGGCACACCAATTGGTAAATATAAGGCTTTAAATTCTTTCATCACTTTACTCCTTTGCTGTTTCATCCCATGCGTTGCGGAATACATCTAAACCATATGTGGTATATGGATTATTCATGGCATCTTGATATACCGCTAATCCACAAGTAACAATATCTGCTCCTGCAAAAGCAGCATCTTTAATCTGCTTAGGGTTTCTTAATGCAGCCACGATAATTTCTGTTTCAAATCCATAAGTTGCGTAAATCTCTGAAATCTCATGAATATATTGTGTACAATCATCGCCATATTGCTCTTTCCATCCGACAAATGGCGATACAAATTTACAACCGATTTTTCCTGGCATGAGGGCTTGAGCCGTAGAAAATACGAGTGTTACATTGGTTCGAATATTTTCCTGCTCAAGTTTTCTAGCTGCAATAATCCCTTGTTCTGTTGAAGGAATTTTAATGACAAAGGCCTTACAGATGGCAGCATATTCTTTCCCTTCTTTATACATATCTTCCCACTTGTCTAAATGTGGGTTGATTTCTATTGAGATTGGAAATTCATTTGAATCTTTAATCCCTTTATTCTTAACCCATTCTGCCAGTTCTTTGATGACTGTGTTAAATGGTTTTCCTGATAACTTAATGTGTTTTGGATTTGTTGTTACTCCATCAATACCTAAAAATTCATAAGCGTATTCGATTTCATCTAATTTTGCACTGTCTAAGAAAAATTTCATATGATCTCCTTTTATATGTTTATATCTTTGATTACAGGTTATATAGTTGCAAATAAGTTACTAAATTCTGATTTTTGTCGATAAAATACCGGTGTGTTTCCGATTTCAGCTGAAACTGTGTATGTACCACCCTGATAAACCTCTTTGGTAAATAGATGTACCCATGTATCCTCTGGTAAATAAACTTCCCAATCTGTTCGACCTTCTTCGTAAACCGGAGCCACCAATAAGTCACGTCCGAACAAATATTCATAGGCAATGTCTAAACAGGCTTCATCATTATAATGTAGGAAAAGCGGTCGCATTGCTCCCCTGCCTGAGTTTGCATTTTCTTCGATTACTTTTTCAATATATGGCAAAAGTTTATGGCGCAGTTCCGTTGATTTTGCAAATTGTTGCAAACTCTTTTCAGTGTCACTGTACTGAAAGTTCTCATCCGGTCGATTACCTTCATGGGTTCTCATATATGGTGTAAATACTGCATACTCAAGAGATCTTAGGAGCATTTCTTCTGTTCGTACGTTGCCAAACAAGGATGTGTATCCACCAATATCAAAGTGTGTCAATCCATTACCCATTAAACCTAAAGATATGCCCGCCGGTATTGTTGATGCAATTCCATCGTGCAGTGTAAAATCAACACTTTGGTCTCCGGCCCAGAATAATGTATTATATTTTGCACTTCCAACACCTCCTGCACGCATGAAGTAGACAACTTCCCCAAGCTTATCTCGCTCTTGAACAGCTTCATAATTGCATTTGGCCCATAATGCCGGATAAATATTATGCATTTCTTTACCTGTTTTTCCATTAGCAAAAACAGCGTCGACTGGGATATACTCTCCAAAGTCAGCCATCCAGCCACTTATTCCTAAATCAATCATATTTGTTTTTATGATTTCTTTATACCATGTATTGGCCTCAGGATTTGTAAAATCGATGGTTCCACAATGGAATTCTCCAAAGTCTGCGATGTAGGCTTGGCCATCACTTTTTTTCACAAAATAACCTTTTTCTTTTGCATAATCAAACATATCTGTTCCTTCAACTAAATAGGAATTGATATATGCCAGGAATCGAATATTTTGCTCTTTTAAGTCAGCAATGAGTTTTTCCAAGTTTGGATATGTTTCATCGGATTTTTCCCATTTCCAGAAAAGGCGTTTCCCAAATGACGTTATTTTTTTACCGACCCAATCTTGGCACCAAACAGCATTTACATTAATCCCGTAGTCCAGAGCTTGCCGTACTTTTTCGTAAACAACTTCTGTACCACCTTGCATTCCCAGCGTCACTCCATCCAACAACCAACTTGGAAGTTTGGGCTGGGTTCCAAATTTTTCTGTGACTAAGTCCATTATTTCGACGAAAGAATTTCTCGAATAGATACTTAGTTTTTCAGGTGTTCCCCATACACAAATCTCTGTAACATCTTTTTCCGAAAAATCAAATACGCTATATAGTGACGTATCCATATGAAGCATGTACATGGAATCAGATATAAATGTTGCTTGTGGAAAATTCGTTGTATAATAGTCGCCACCACCAACTCCCATTAGATCTGCTTGGTATGTCAAGAGTTTTTCTCGATCTCGTCCAACACCAGGTTCTGATGTCCAAATTGGAAACTCTCGTCCTTTTAAATTTAAGTAAGAAAACTGTTCTCCACACCCATATAAATGTTCATTTTCATTCGAAGCAATCTTAAAATAAATCCGATTAAATTCTTTGTCCACTTTTATATGGCTAATGGTAATTTCATCGTCCTTAAAATCGATTTGACATTCTAAACTATAGTCTCCATTTTTAAATGTATAGGTATTCTCATTAATCTCTAGCTGTCTTAATGGAATCTTTTCAATAATTTTTTCTGAAATATCAAAGTCACCATATGTTTGCTCAATATTTTCTTTTGCCTTACCAATATAAACAAAAGCTTTCTCTTGTTTATGTTCAATAATCACACCTTCATGATTACTGATTGAAAAAGAATGTTTATTGTTCACTAATTCCATTTATTCTTCCTCCATACTTTGTTGTTGATACCCGCCACTATGATAAAACAATTCTCTAAGGGCATAGGATGCCGGGCCGATTGCACTGTTTCTTGGATCTAAGTTTGAGAGCGTCATGATAACTTTTGTCTTTGGCCCCAAATATGCATTCACTAGATTTGATATCATTTCGAATAGTTCCGGTTGGCTAAATACATTACCGTATAAAGAAACATACTCGGGATCAAATAAAATAACACTATTAGCTAACGCTTTTGCAAAATAGTTATATCTTGGTTCAAATATGTCTAATATCTTCTTGTCGTTTGCTTTGATATAACGATTCACTTTTTCATAATCAATAATTGTTAGAGATTTATCAATTATCAAATCTTTATATTTGTCACCAAGCGCTTCAATTTCTTTAACAATACCTTTTTCTGAGCTCAATGACTCCAAGCATCCACTTCGCCCACAACGACAGGTTGTTTTTTTATTAATATCAACAATTGTGTGACCAATCTCACCAGCTTTGTTATTAACGCCGTCGATGATCGAACCATTTCTGACAATTGACATACCTAAGCCGGGGCCATACTTAACAAATAAGAAGTTTTCACTTGTTTCTTCATAGTATAAATCCATTTGAGACATGGCTAACGCTTTAACATTGTTAACCGTAAGTACCGGAATATGTAACCTTTGTCGAACACTATCTTCAATAACACCAATTTTAATTTCATCTAAGGAACCTATATAACCAATACCCATACCCATTATGCAATCTCTTGGATATGAATTTTTCCAAAGTATATAGAATGATTTTTCAATAATCAAATCAACAAAATTATCCATGTTATTCAATTGATCCGGTTCAAGTTCGTGATATAAAACATCAATGGTTTCACCTAATACATTTGCTATAACACAAATCAGGTGGGCATCTGTAATAGATACACCTAATACATATCCATATTTTTTATTTAGTTCAAGAATTATTTTTTTTCGTCCGGCTGTTCCTGTTTCTCGACTTCCTTTTTCTATGACAATGTTCTCTTCAATCATTTCAGATACAATTCCGGATATTGCCGCTTTTGTTAATCCTGTTTTATCTGAAATGTCTTTTCTTGATACGCTTTTTCCTTGCCGAAGAATTCGAAGCACTTTGTTTCTATTTGAAATTTTTAAACCACTTTGATTAATGCCCCTAACCGTCATCTAATCACTCCTTATTTTATATTCTTATACAGTATATCAGATTTTCAATAATTGATTAACTGTTTTAACTAATTATTTAAAAAAAATGCATTTTTCTTGCACTTTACCGTTTTATTTAGCTATTTTTTGTGCATCTTTTTATTTGGTTAAGAGCGTTAACTTATTAAATTCATTATAAGCCTATATGTATTTGCTGTCAAGGCAAAATTGTATTTTTTTAGACAAAGCTTCTAAAACTCACTTTAAAAACAAATCTTTCTTAGTGATTTTTAATAATTTATACCTTATTATATAATTCCTAATCGTTCTAAACCGTGAAAAATCCCACCTTTATCCACATGTTCCTATTAACTTGAAGCATTTGCAGCCG